>MDTB01095333.1_pt1 | contig 15182 bp, 15 predicted proteins | sample 811161 | NCBI WGS metagenome assembly MDTB01 (sample SAMN05326650, study PRJNA326480) | marine metagenome | isolation source: seawater | place: Mediterranean Sea | collected 2009 | reverse complement strand
TTTTCAATTACATTAATTATATCTTTAATTTTAGGTGTATTATGGTACATTTATAAGGCAACAAAAGTTTAAGTATAGGGGGAAAGTAATGTCTGAAAACAATTTCGATGTATGTGTTATTGGCGGTGGACCTGGTGGTTATCATGCAGCAATTAGGGCTGCTCAATTAGACCTTAAAACTGCCTTAATAGAAAAGGATGATGGAAGTGGTTATGCTGGCTTAGGTGGAGTGTGTTTAAATTGGGGCTGCATACCTTCTAAATCGTTGCTTAAAAATGCAGAACTTGTTAATCAAATCAAAGACTCTGAAAAGTGGGGCATATCTTTTGATAACGTTTCTTTCGATTTTGGCAAAGCAATAAATAGGAGTAGAGAAGTATCAAGTCAGCTCACACAAGGAATTGAATACTTAGTTAAAAAAAATAAGATTTCTCTTTTTAAAGATAAGGCATTATTTGAAAATGACGGCACTGTATTGCTAGAAAAAAGTGGTGATAAAATATCTTCAAAAAACTTTGTGGTTGCAACTGGTGCACGTCCTAGAAATTTACCTAATTTAGAAATTGATGGAGATAAAATTATTTCTAGTAGAGAAGCATTAGAAATTAAGGATTTGCCAAAATCAATTGGAATTATTGGCGCAGGAGCAATTGGTGTTGAATTTGCTTACCTTTTTAATGCTTACGGGGTTAATGTAAAAATATTCGAGGCTCAAGGTCACCTTGTTCCAAATGAAGACAAGGCTATTTCGTCTGAGCTTGAAAAGATTTTTTCTTCTAAGGGGATAACTTTTGAATTAAGCTCTACTGTTTCGAAGACTGATATTACTTCTGATGGCGTAACTATTGAGTATGATTCTGGCGGGGAAAGTAAAAATTATTCATGCGACAAGCTTTTAGTTGCAGTGGGAGTTCAATCTAATATAGATGGAATAGGGCTAGAAAATGTCAATGTTGAGCTTGAAAATAACTTCATCAAGATTGACGAGAATATGAAAACTTCTAATTCAAGTATATATGCAGTTGGTGATGTAACTGGCAAGTTGATGTTAGCTCATGTTGCTTTTTCACAAGGCGTAGTTGCTGCTGAAACAATAGCTGGCCATAATCCGAATCCAATTAATTATTCAGATATGCCTCGATGTACTTATTGTCAGCCCCAGATAGCAAGCTTAGGTTTAACCGAAGACCAAGCAAAAGAACAAGGTTATAGTGTTAAGATATCTCAATTTCCTTTTAAGGCTGTGGGTAAGGCGATTTCAATTGGAGATTCAGAAGGTTTTGTTAAACTTGTTGCTGATAATGATAGTGGTGAGTTATTAGGGGCACATATGATTGGCCCAGAAGTTACTGAAATGATAGCTGAGTTAGGGCTCTTAAAATATCTTGAAGGAACTGATGTTGAGGTTGCTGAACTAACTCATGCTCACCCAACTCTTTCGGAGGCTGTTAAAGAAGCGGCATTGTCGCTCGGAGATGGCGCTATTCATATTTAATAAATTAAGTCTTTGCTGGTTAAATCATATTTGAAGATTGAGTAGTGCTTAATTCCGAGTTGATTGATTCTTTCAACCCCTCCTTCGTTTCTGTCAAACACAGAAAGTGAGTGTTTTATATTCGCCCCGATTTTCTGAATTTCTAAAATAGTGTTTATTATACTTCCCCCGGAAGTAACAGTGTCATCAACTATTACAACGTCGTCACCTTTTTTTATGTTACCCTCAACATTGTTTGTAAGGCCGTGTTCTTTAGCTGACGATCTAATATAAAAACCAGGTATGTCTTTATTTTGATGAATCCTGGCAAGTAAAGATATTGATGTAATTAAAGGAATGGCTGCTGTTGCTGGCCCACCAATTTTATCAAATGAGAAATTCAATTTTGATAAAAATATTCCCCCAATCATTTCAGACCCAAGGGGGTCAAGGCTAATAATTCGACCATCAAGATAATAGTTACTTTTTTTTCCAGAAGAGAGGGTGAAGTCCCCTTTTTTAAAAACTTCAAGTTCATAAATTCTTTTATATAAGATTTTTATTTGGTTCATTTGTATAGCTTATTTTTTTTTATATATTTTATTACTGTCTCTGGAACAAAGCTTGCCCAACCTTCGTTTTTTTTAATTTTTTTTCTTATCTGTGAACTAGAAACATTTAAATGTTTAAGGTTTAAATAACTAAATCCTTTTTTTTCCAATTTTTTTGTTTGTTTCCTTGGTGCAACAATAAAATCAGCTAATTCACTTAACTTATTAAAGTCTTTCCACTTTTCTATATCTTCTAAGTTATCATCTCCGATAATTATTGAAAAAGAATCTCCTTTATCATAGATTTTTTTTATATCTTTTATTGTATCAATCATATATGTTTTTCCGCCTCTTTTTATATCGATATCGAGAACTTCAAAGCTTTCGTACTGCTTAATGGCAAGTTCGCACATCTCAAGTCTTTTGTTATTGCTGGCATAGGTTTTCTCCTTTTTTAACCAAGGCTGATTTAATGGTACGAAGATAATCTTATTTAGATTAAAATAATATTTGGCAGATGCGGCTACTTTAATATGACCATTATGTATAGGGTCAAAACTCCCCCCTAATATTCCTATTTTCATTTATATTCCAACTCAATGTTTTCAAGTTTTATTGTTGCTCCTTTTTTAATTTTATCCTTCTCTATTTCCTGAAAGAAATTTCTTTTATTGAGAATATTGTGGAATTGAAACTGAACCTCTGGTTTATTTAAATTACTTCCTTTAGCAATCCTGATAATCTCATCGTCAATAATTCTGATTATTTTTTCATTTGGGAAGTATTTATACATTTTACTATCGTTAATAACTTTTGGTTTATGAAAATAAGATGCTTCCACAGCCTCTACAAGAGTTTTTATTGGGGGAGATTTTTTTAAAATATTCTCCTTAATATTTATATAATTTTTATTATTAAAAACTTTATATCCACACACATCTTTGGTTATTTGGTCATTATTATCAGTTACAACAATAGATATATCACAAGATTTATCAATATTATTTTTTAAATCATTAACTATTCGATTTATATAAGTTTCATTAAAATTTGCATTCGTAATAGTTATAAAAATACTGCTCATATTTTTTAGTAATGGTAAATATTTTTTTGCTTTATCTATATTAAAAAAATCTGGTATTTCAACAATTTTTAAATCTTTAATATTATCTGTAATTTGAGCAATAAATGGTTCCATGGTTGTGAATACATATTTTGCTTCCTTGGTTTTTGAGCCTGTTAAGTTATTTATTAGCCAAGATTTTCCGCTATTTGATTCTCCAATTATTGCTACAGTAGGAAATTTTGTAGATCTGATTTTTATTATTTTCTTTTTTCCTGTTTGCCCTGCTTCAGCTAATAATGGTTCTTGGTTAGTTGATGATTTAAATTTAACATTTCCTCTTCCTTTTTCACCACCTTTTAATAAAATAATTTTTTTGTCTAATATTAATTTTTCACCATAATCTGTTTCTATTTCACAATTGAAAGGCAAATTTATTTCTAAATTATCTCCCCTTTTTCCGTTCTTATTTTTCTTGCCTCCTGGTTCCCCATTATTAGCAAAAAAAACTTGTTCATCTACAAAATTTCTAAGGTCATACTCGTTTTCATTAGGAACAAGAACTACGTCACCACCATCACCACCATCACCACCATCAGGCCCACCTCTTGAAACAAACTTTTCTTTACGAAATGATACACAACCATCTCCACCATCACCGGATATTAATATTATTTTAGTTTCATTTTTCATTTTTTTTATTTAATAGTAATAATAATAATGTTAATTGTGTTACTTATGTTAATTAAACTTAAATTAAATAATAGATATAAACAATAAGTGTTAATTAAAAGAATTTTTTGTTAGTTATTCTACAAAATTATTTTTCATCAATCTAATTAACAATAGTTAACAATGAATTGTTAGTTAATCTTTAGAGTGTTGCGAATTTGTTGAAGATTATGCCTTAAATTAAAATTACTTTTTAACTCTTTTTCAATAAACTTGACTCCATTAATAATAGAAGCATGATTTTTATTTAACAGAGACCCAGATGCGGTTGTTGTCAAATTCAAATCTTTATTTAATACAAAACAAGAAAGCCTTCTTGCAATTACAATTTCTTCCGCCCTTCCTTTTCCTTTTATTTCATCTTCTGATACACCTGTGGCTTTAGATACTGCTGGAATAACCAAAGAAGCTTCAGGCTTGTTTCTAATTTTAATTTCATCAAACCCAACGATCATAGATTTCGCGTTTTCAATATTTATGTCTTGGTTCGTAAGTGATGACATTGCTTTAAGCCTGTTAACTATTGATTCAATTTGTCTTATATTGACTTGGCACAAGTTTGCTACATAATCTATTATTTCTTCAGATAAATTTAGGTCAAGAAGGTTTAGTTTATGTTTGATTATTGCAACCTTTGTCTCAAAACCAGGAGGCTGAATATCTACAACTAAGCCGGACTGAAAACGACTTATTAGACGTGATTCTAGGTCTACAAGTTTTAATGGATCGTCTCCAGCTATAATAATTTTTTTCCCTTTTAAGAAAAGGTCGTTAAATGTATGAAAAAAACCTTCTTGGGTTTGAGTTTTGCCGCCTAAAAACTGAATATCATCAATCAACAAAGCATCACAGCTCCTATATTTTTTTCGGAAATCATCTGTTTTTCTTTCCTTTATAGAATTTATGTATTCATTTGTGAATCTTTCAGAAGATATATAAATAGAATTTTTGTTGCTTCTTGTAAGGTGCTCATGAACAGAAAGCAATAAATGTGTTTTTCCTAAACCGACATCTGAGTAAATATATAGAGGGTTGAAATCGTTTTCATTAAATTCTGCTATCTGTTTACTTGCAGCAAAGGCAAGCTCGTTAGATGATCCAACAATAAAATTATTAAAAGTATATTTATGAAAACCTTCTTTCTTGTTTTTTGAAGAGACAAAACTTTTTTTATTAATTTGACCAATAATGTTTAAATCTATCTTAGATCCAAAGCTTTCATTTAAAGCGTTTGAAATATGATCAAAAAACTTCTTTATTACCGCATCCTTTTTAAATGAATTTTCAATTGAAATAGTCATTTTATTTCCATTAAGTTCAATAGGCTTTAAGTCTTTAAATAGCAAATTGAAACTATTGGGGTTTATTTCATCTCTCAAAATATCAAGCGACTTTTTCCATAATTCGTCAGCTTTCATAAACACCCTTTCTACGCTAAATTTTGACAAAGAAATACCACAGCAAGGAATCTTAATGTCAAATTGAGAAGACTCTAAATTTAAATACTTTTTCTAAAATATAGATACATATTTTATTAAATATTTGATGTATATAACATTACATATAAGACTATAATTTATGCAATACTTTTTTAAATAAATTTCCCACAAAAATTTGGGAAAATCGTAAATTTGCTGTTCTTTTTTTCACAGCTTAGTTTAAAAGAACAAACGTTCTTTTTGGTGTATCATAAATTTAATGAATATCATTTATTTCGGTACAGACGATAACTCAAAACTAGTCCTGGAAGATATAGTTAACTCTGAGAACAAAGTTCTTCTTGTTGTTACAGCTGAAGATTCTGTAAGAACGCGAGGAAATAAAAAAATACCATCAGTCGTTAAAGATTATTGTATAAAAAATAATCTTAATTATATTGAAAGAATTCCTGAATATAAGGAAATTCAAGCCCTTAATCCAGATATAAACGTTGTTGCGTCATACGGAAAAATAATTCCTGAAAAAATTCTTAACTGTTCTGTTTATGGCACAATTAATTTGCACCCATCTCTTTTGCCAAAATATAGAGGCCCTTCACCTGTTCAAGCAACCATGCTTAATAATGAAAAAGTCACAGGAACATCAATAATTTTATTAAACAAGCATGTAGATGCCGGCCCAATTATCCTCCAAGAAAAATACGAAATAAATAGTAACCAGTATTTGAATGAGCTTACAACAAAGCTTTTTAAAATTGGTGCAAAAAACATTATAAAAGTATTAAACGACCCTAAATTAATCTCAAAAGCCACAAAACAAAATGAAAAAAGAGCTACTTACACTAATAAAATAAATAAAAAAGATGGCCACATTAACTGGAAGCAAAGTGGAAATGATATCTTGCAGCTCATTAAAGCGTTTTCAGAAAATTCAGGTACTTACTCAATTTTAGATAATAAAAAGATTAAGATTTTTAAAGCAAGATTTATAGAAAAAAATATCCAAGGAAATGAAATAGGAAAGCTAGGGCAAAATAAAGATAACGAGCTCTATGTGTCAATTAATAAAGGAATAATAATAATTGACGAAATCCAGCTTGAAGGAAAAAACAGGATAAGCGGTTCTGATTTTGTAAGAGGATACAAAATATTTCAAATGTTAAACAACGAAAAGATCTTTAAAAAATTAAGCTGATGGCTTAATTACTGTTATCTCTCTTCTAGCTAAATGTCCTCTTATTGTAGGCATATTTTCTTTCCACCAATCACTTCCGTAAAATTCTTCTTCTTTTTTACTGAGATCTTCCATGTCTTCATAGGTTCTTATCCAGATGAACCTTTCGCCCTCTTCATCGGTCCATGCAGACTGAATACCCATTCCAAATTCAAGTGTTTTTGGGGCTATAACTTCATGAAAAAGCTTTAACCAACTTTCCATCATTCCTTTATTAATAGTGTATATTCTTAATTGGCCAACCATTGATTTACCTTTGTCTAATTTTCTGTAATTATATTAATAATATATTGACAAAAGAACAACAACAGAAGGTGCTTATGAAAATCGCTAAAGTAGAACTAAGAGAATTAAATGGAACCCTTAAAACAAAAAAAGAATTTTGGGAAGAAAGGCTTGTAAGGCCAATCGACATATACCCCGAATACAGATCTGACACATTAGCTGATTGGGACAAAAAAAGAGGAGATATTAGTTCAGCTCAAAATGAAAGCGTACTTGCTATATCAGCAGTATTTGTCGAAATAACTACAGACAACGGTATAACAGGAATAGGAGGACCAATAGACCATAGCCAGGCACACATAATTAAAGAGCAGCTTGCTAATCTTCTTATAAATAAAGACCCTTTGGCCACAGAAAGGTTGTGGGACCAAATGCATAGGTTTCAGGTTCATGGCAGGCAAGGAACGCCAATGATTGCTCTAAGCGCTGTTGATTGTGCACTTTGGGATTTAAAAGGAAAATATTATAAGCAGCCTGTATATAAAATTATTGGTGGACCAACACGAGATAAGATCCCTGCCTACGCCAGCATGCTCGGCTTTGCTGTTGAAGATTTGGGGTTAGTAAAAGAAAGAGCGCAAGAATTTAAAGAAAAAGGATATAAGGCACAAAAGTGGTTTTTTAGACATGGCCCAATGAGCGGAACAGATGGTTTTAAAAAAAATGTTTCTATGGTGAAAACTCTAAGGGAAGTCCTTGGCGAAGATTATGATATTATGCTCGACTGCTGGCAAAGCTGGGACTTGAATTACGCCGTAAAAGTTACATCATACATTGAAGAGTATCAGCCAAGGTGGCTTGAAGAAGTTGCAATGCCAGACAGAATTGACACTTATAGGCAATTGAGGCAAAGAACAAATATTCCTCTCTCAGGAGCAGAGCATGAATATACTAGATGGGGATTTAAAAGGTTTGTTGATCAAGAAGCTCTTGACATCTTGCAGCCAGATATTTATTGGGCTGGCGGATTATCAGAAACTTTAAAGATTGCAAACTACGCTTCTGTCCATGATTTAATAACTATTCCTCATGGCCACTCCTCAAAAGCAGGGATTAATTTTTCTGTTACACAATCCCCAATACATACTCCTTATCAAGAATATTTAGAAAAATGGAATACAATACATCAATTTTTCTTAAAAAATCCTATTATTCCTGAAAAGGGATATATATATTTACCTAAAGAAGACGGGCTAGGAATGGAATACGATGAGCAAAAAATTAAAAGTCAAAAAATTCTTTAAGCAGAGGACTTTGACCTTCTAAAACGATAAGGTCTTTTTTTTGGTTGATAGCTACGTTCAGAAACCCTCTCAGGAAAAGAAAATCTTTTAATGCTGGACTTAGAAACCTTATCAATGTTTTTTGATTTTAAAGACTGTCGCTTGCCTTTTGTAGGAATAATTCCAGATTCTTTTTTTAAATATAAACCAGTGAAAGATGAGTCATTAAAAGCAACATTTTCTGGGGTCCCTTCAGCTATTAATTCTCCACCCTCTGCTCCAGCGCCAGGCCCCAAATCAACAATCCAGTCAGCATTTTTAATAATATCTAAATGATGCTCTATTAAAATGACACTATTCTTATTATCAACCAATCTGTGTAATATTTTTATTAATGAATTACAGTCTTCAAATGATAAACCAGTGGTTGGCTCATCCAAAATAAATAGAGTTTTTCCAGTCGCTCTTTTCGATAGATATGTTGATAGTTTCACTCTTTGAGCTTCTCCGCCACTTAATGTTGTTGCAGGTTGCCCTAGCTTAATATATCCAAGACCAACATCATTTAGTGTGCTCAACTTATTAAATATTGATTGATGTGCTGAAAAAACTTCCATTGCTTCAGAAACAGTTAAATTTAAAACATCCGAAATAGACAACCCTTTAAATTTAATCTCTAAAGCTTCATTGTTGTACCTGTTTCCTTTGCATTCCTCGCACGGAACAGAAACATCAGGCAAAAACTGCATTTGTATTTCTTTATAACCAGCACCTTCACAGTTTTCACACCTTCCTCCTTTCACATTAAACGAAAATCTTCCAGGTTTATAACCTCTTGATCTTGCTTCAGGGACTGAAGAGAATAATTCTCTTATTGGCCCAAAGAGTGCGGTGTATGTAGCGGGGTTAGATCTAGGGGTTCTGCCTATAGGGCTTTGGTCAATATTAATTACTTTGTCTAAATTATCTAGCCCTCTAATCTCTTTATGTTCGCCTGGGGCATCTTTTGAATTATATATCTCCTTTGCAACCCCCTTATACAAAATTTCGTTTACTAAAGTACTTTTTCCGGAACCAGAGGCACCAGTAACGCAAACTAGCATTTGCAAAGGAAAAGAAACGTTTATATTTTTTAAATTATTTTCTTTTGCTCCAATAATAGCTAATTCCTTTTTTGGTAATTTTTTTCTTCTGTTATCAGGAATATCAATCTTTCTTTTTCCAGACAAATACATACCAGTAATGGAGTTCTTGGATTTAATTATCCTATTAATATTGCCCTCCCCAGTAATGAGTCCGCCATGATTACCAGCTAACGGGCCTAGGTCAATTATATGATCTGAGGCTCTCATAATAGACTCGTCATGCTCTACAACCAGAACAGTGTTGCCAAGATCTCTCAGCCCTTCGAGCGTTTTAATTAGCCTGTCATTATCAACAGGGTGTAAGCCAATTGACGGCTCGTCACAAACATATAATACTCCTGTTAGTCCCGACCCAATTTGAGAAGCAAGGCGAATTCTTTGCCCTTCACCACCACTAAGCGTTGAGGTGGGCCGGTCTAGAGATATATAGCCCAGGCCAACTTTGTCTAAAAATTTCAACCTAGAGGATATTTCTTTAAATATTTGTGAGCCAATTAATAATTCTGAACTGCTTAAATTTTCTTTTTTATTTATAGACTGACAATCATTTATCCAATTTTCGCATTCTTCTACAGAAAGCTTTGAAACTTCATGAATATTTGAATTAAGGATTTTTACCGACAAAGCGCTCTTTTTTAATCTCTGACCATCGCACTCAGAACATGTTTTTTGGTTCATATAACTTTGTATGTTTTCTCTTACTGAATTTGATTCCGATGTATGGTAACGTTTTTCTAAAATATGAACTATTCCATCATACTTTGTCATCCAAACCCTTTCTTTTCCTCTTTTAGAAAAATACTTAATAGGCAATACCTCTTGCCCAGAACCATATAAAAGAATTTTCAAATTTTCTTTATTAATGTTTTTTATTTTTTCTTTTATTGAAAAATCATAATAATCTGCAACTGAATGAACAAAGTTGTATTCCCATGCTAAATCACCATTCTTTAGTGTCCAAGGAACAATTGCGCCATCAATTAAACTCTTATTTTCATCGGGAATTATTAAGTTAGGGTCAATCTCCAATTTATAACCAAGGCCTGAGCAGCCCTTACAGGCTCCAAACGGGGTATTAAATGAAAAATTTCTTGGTTCGAGTTCTTCGATGCTTTCTTCACATTTTCCACATGATAAATTTTCAGAAATAACTATATCTTCATCATTTGCTGAGCTAATAATAATTCTGCCTTTGCCGTTTTTTAAGCATGTTTCTACGGAGTCATAAAGTCTTGTTTTGTCCATATCTTTTTTTACTATTAGCCTGTCAACAACAATATCTATGTTGTGCCACTTATTTTTATCTAATGTAATATCATCATCAGTCTCATAAATATCGCCATCTATTCTCAGCCTCACAAAGCCATCCGTTTGAACTTGAGAAATTATATTTTTATGCTCACCTTTCATATGTTTAATTAAAGGAGAAAGCAACATTATTTTTTTTCCATCATCAAGCTTTAAAATCTGCGAAACAATTTCATCAATTGACTGTTTTGAAACAGGGTCTCCACAGTTTGGACAGTGAGGCTTCCCTATCCTTGAAAATAATAGCCTCAGATAGTCATAGATTTCTGTAACTGTGCCTATAGTAGACCTTGGATTTTTTGACACATTTTTTTGGTCAATTGATATTGCTGGGCTTAAGCCTTCAATAGAATCAACATCTGGTTTTTCCATTCTTCCTAAAAACTGCCTAGCATATGCTGAAAGTGATTCCATATACCTTCTTTGGCCCTCAGCAAAAATTGTATTGAAAGCCAACGAGCTTTTTCCTGACCCCGAAACACCGGTTATTACAACCAGCTTATTTTTGGGAACATCGATATTAATATCCTTTAAATTATTTTCTCGCGCACCCTTTACTGAAATTTTTTCTTTAAAAGACATTTATAAAAACCTACTTGTTTTTAATTGTACACCCAAAACATTTGAAATAGATTTTTTAAGAATTTCACTTAAACTTTTTATCGATATATTGTCTAAATCAAGTTGTGATATAGCAGTGTAATTTCTTCTTTCAATCGATCTAAATACAACCTGGCTCTCAATTGAAAACTTTATTAATTCTTCACTTGAATTTGCTTCGCCAAGGCAATCTTTGCAATAAAAACCACTGTTGTTTATGGAAAAGTAATGGCTTTCTCTGTTAAGCGTTTTGGAACAATTTATGCAATCAAATATACTTAGCCCAAATCCATGACTTTTAAGAAGTTCGTATTCATAAACTAAAATTACCAATTCAGGGTGGCTTGTGTTGGTGAGTTCGTCTATTGTTTTTAGAAGCCTATCTAATTGAGACTTATTATTTGTTTCATCTGAAAAGAACTTTTCGCTTAATTCGACTAAATATTGAGATTTCATTAAAAGGTTATAATCTGATTTAACTTTTATAAAAGAGTTGATTGGCTGAATTTGAGAAACAGGAGCCAAAGATGAGTTCGACGAATAATAAATCTCCACATAATTTATTGGCTCAATATGGCCAGAAAGCCTAGAAGACGGTTTTTTTGCTCCCCTGCCTATAAAATTTTGAACCCCGTTTTCTTCTGATAATAATGTAAAAATAATATCCGAATCTTTGTAATTTGTGCATCTTGATATAAGGCCTTTAGTATAATTACCTTTACTTTTCATTAATCTATATTTGTTCGATTTTCAAATGCATTTGATAAAGTGTTGAAATCAGAATATTCAAGATCGGTTCCTGATGCCAAACCTTTTGCTAATTTAGTAATTTTAATATTACTGAAATTATTTTTAATAAAATTAGATAAATACATAGATGTTGCTTCCCCTTCAAGAGTTGGATTGGTAGCTAATATAATTTCATTAGTAGAATTATTGTTTATTCTTTTCATCAATTCTTCAATCTTTAAATTTTCTGGACCAACTCCATTCATAGGAGAAATAGATCCGTGCAAAATATGGAAGCTGCCAGAATGAATACCTGACATTTCTATAGTTATAGCATCAACTATATTCTCAACAACACAAATTGATGAAGATTCTTTACCAACACAAAAATTACAACCTGAATTATTATCTTCGCTGGTAATAAAAAAGCAATTCTGACAGTAACTTAATGTTTTTTTTACATCTCGTAACGCATCTGAAAGCTTCATGGTCTCATCAATACTTTGTGATAATACATAAAATGTAAGCCTTTGAGCGGTTTTAGGGCCAATTCCGGGAAGAGAAGAAAAAGCAATTATTAATTTTTGTATCTCAATTGGTAAAGAAGATCTATTGAGGGTCATGATTTAAAATAGTCCAGGAATTTTAATTCCACCTGTAACCTTTTTCATTTTTTTCTGTGTAGCTTTATCAGCTTTATTTGATGCATCATTAACGGCGTCTTTGATAAATTTCTCAAGAAGTGACTTATCTTTTTGTTCAAATAATTTGTCAGAGACTTCAACCTCTTCAATGGTTTTGCCTCCAAGCATTTTTATTTTTATTCCGCCAGAAGAACCTTCTGTCTCCATTTTTGCAATTTCTTCTTGAGCAACTTTCATCTTTTCTTGCATTTTTTTTGCTTGCTTCATCATTGCATTATTAAACATTTTTCTCCTTTAATTATTTCTTCTTTATTTTTGCACCCATTGAAATAGCATGTTGAACTATTGGCGTTTTTACTAAAGGATTTTGTTCCTCTATAGAACTGTCAACAACCTCATCAACAACTAGTTCAAGGTTCTCATTGTAATTATTTTTAATTGAATCTATAACTTTTTGCTTTGTCTCATTATTAGCAATTTCACTTAAAAAGTTTTGCTTCATTGTGTTGCTTTTGAAGGTTAAATTAATTTTACCTTCTTTAATATCAGGAGACACAGAATTTAATAGGCCCCCAATAAAATATTTATTCCCTTTAACTCTTCTAAGCGAATTACAAACAGATTTCCATTCATTATTAATTATATTTTTATTTGGCTGTGGTTTATTTTCGTTTCCATTATTAATTACTGGCGCCGAATTATTAATAGGTTTAGCTGCTGGACTTTCATTGGCATCATTTTGAGGCTTTATTTTATCCTTTTCCAAATTTTCATTCTCAATGCCAAAGCCTTGTAAATTTTCATTCTCTATAAATTCACAACATTCTATTAGCGCAACCTCTAAGCTTAGCGGAGGAAATTCATTTGGCTGTACTTGTGAATTTATAAGTATTTTAGAAATTTTATTTATTCTCTCAGTATTAATTTTTTTTGAAATGCTCTCCAATGAAGATATAGTGCTATCAGTTTCTTCTAAAAGGTCATTAAGATCATGCTTAATATAAATTATTGTCCTTAAACATTTTAATATTTGATTTTTTAAATGTAATGGGTCGGTTCCCAATTCCGATTCTTTCTGAATCGTTCTTAATACTTTATCAGTTTCATTTTTCAAAATATTTATAGTTAATTGAACCCCAGTGTCTATTCTTGAAAGGCCTAAAAATTCGTATACATCTTTTTCGCTAACATCTTTACTTTTTAATGATGAAACTTGTTGAAGTATGTTTTCGGCATCTCTAAGACTACCTGAGGAGTTTAAAGAAATTACATTACAAGCATCTTGAGATATTTTTATTTCTTCTGAATCAGATATGAGTTTTAAATGAGAACTCATTTGGTCTATCCCTATTCTGTTGAAATCGAATCTTTGGCACCTTGAAATTATTGTTTGAGGAATGGAATTAATTTCAGTAGTTGCCAATATTATAATCACATTTTCGGGTGGCTCTTCAAGCAGTTTAAGAAAAGCTTGTTGAGCAGGCCCTGTTAAGCCATGAGCTTCATCAATAATATAAACTTTGCAATTTCCAATATTGGGAGCAAAAAGAGATTTTTCTTTAATATCTCTTATGTCGTCAATGCTTCTATTTGATGCTGCATCAATTTCAATTAAATCAATCATATTGCCATTATTAATTGATAAGCAGCTATCACAAAAATTTCTGTCTCCATTTGGCTGCAAACAACAATTAGGAGTGATTGTACAGTTCATTGCTTTTGCTAAAATTCTTGCCATTGTTGTTTTACCAACACCTCTTGGCCCTGTAAAAAGGTAGGCATGACTTGTTTGATTAAGGTCGATGGAGTTTATTAGTGTTCTTGTCACATGTTCTTGCCCAACAACTTCATTGAAAGTTAGAGGCCTCCATTTTCTATATAAAACATTATCATTCATTTCTTGACCCTAAAGATATTTCAGCTTTTTCATAATCTAAGTTTAAGCTTTTTATAACATCTGTGGTTAAATTGTCCATCTGTCTTTTAGCATTGTCATCATAATGATCATACCCTAAAAGATGTAAAATGCCATGCGTGAGAATTATATTTAATTCAAGTTCAGTACCCGTCATATAAAATTGTGATTGGCTGACAATATTTTCAAACGATATAAAAATATCTCCTAAATGGCCCTCATCATTAAAATTGTCTATGTCGTCAAAATTTTTAATTCCCTTGCTCCAATTTTGCTTTGTTGGAAAAGCAAGTACGTCTGTAGAAGAGCTTATTTTTAAATACTTTTCGTTTAGAAATTTTATTTTTTCTGAACTAGTTATAGATATTGAAATAGAATCTTCACATAAAGAGCTTGCTCCAATATTTAAAGATTCTAAAGCACAATTTTTAATCGCTTTTTTATCAATTTCTTTTTCAAAATTATCATCAATTTCTATATAAATATTATTCTTCATCATCAATATTCATTAAATATATTATCTCTTCTCTTATTACTTTATACTTCGAAGAAAGCATCATAAGGTCTTTGCTTAAGTCTGCTAAATCAATTATTTGGTGAACACACTTAGATAAACAAAAATGTAAGTCTACATTTTTTAAATCCCTTACCTCAATATAGGAAATAACATTCATAAAATTTGGAATTACAGTTTCTGACAACTTTCTTTTAACCTCATTATTTTTTATCTCATAAGAAATCATCTGTGTTTGATTAAGAATTTCTCTTAAATCTTGAACAAAACTATTATGTCTTTTAGAATTAATTATCTCCATCAACAAATATTATAGAGGTATTTTT
>MDTB01233923.1_pt1 | contig 15183 bp, 11 predicted proteins | sample 811161 | NCBI WGS metagenome assembly MDTB01 (sample SAMN05326650, study PRJNA326480) | marine metagenome | isolation source: seawater | place: Mediterranean Sea | collected 2009 | reverse complement strand
CCATATTGACTCTTTTTTTTGTAATATAAACTATTATATAAATAATAATCCAATATTTCAAGACCATTAGGAAGACTCTTGATTAGTTCTGATTTAGGTATATCATTAAGTGCGGCTGGTAATATAATTAATATTTTAATCTTAGAATTATTTACAATAATAGGTATACTTAATTTTTTCGTATTAATTTCTTTTACAATACTTTGTTCTCTGCGTTGTTTTTTTACTTTTTTATTGGTATCAGACTCAAGAATATTGTAAGTTTTATCACTATCGCTAACTATAGAAGTAGGACAAACAAAAGCTTCCTCAATAGTAGGATCCGAGCGGATATTATCTTCCCGATTAAATTGACAATCAACTGCCCCTTCTTTCATAATTGTTAAAAATCCATCCAAAATTCTTTTTTTTCGTGTAGAAATATCTTCCAATGTTTCATCTGAAGTCATACCTTTATCGGCTGTATTTACTTCAGCTGATAATTTAACTGCATATGCTCTAAAAGCCTTAATTTGGTCTTCACCCGATTGTTCTTTAAATTCACAAACTCCTTCATCATCATGTTCATCACACGTTTTTTCAAATCCATTATCTTCGCCATCTTTCATAAATTCAATTTGCTCTGATGATAATTCTTCTATCCATGATCCATTAAGTTGTGACTCACTGTATCTAATAATATAACTGAATATTGTTACATTTTGCTGGTCTTCTGGTAATAAGATATGAGATTTTATTCTTCTTGAACGACCAATTACCTGTTCAATACGCACATTATTCCAATAAGGTTCCATGATATGAACTTGTCTGACAAAGAAAAGAGAAATACCTTCTGCTCCTGATTGAGTAGTTAAAAATATCATACATTTTTGGCCAAACATGTTATCTCTATTAGTATACACATCTAATATAGCTCTTCTTTGCTCAGGTGATTCAGTACCTGTCCACAGAGCATAAGCGCACTTATAAACTTTTTCAATTGGTATTTCTTCTTCTATACCATTTAATAATACAGTATCATGTTTAACTTCATGCACTAAAAAAGTTTTCCACTCATCTTTACGTATTTCATACCTTACACGTGAACCTACTGTAACTGTGTAATCGCATATAATTTCTTTTTCGGTTGTTGCTGTCATAACTGCATATCCATTAGCTTCAAGTACTTTACCGAATATTTCTATACCTTCAACACTTCTAAATTGAGAATAACAAAATACTAAACCAGGTGAATTATTAATGTTTTCAATCATTTTTACATATTTTGGAGATAAATCATGCAATGTTAATTGACCATCTGCTTCAGCTGATGAAATAATCGATAAATTTTCAGGTGTTAGTTGCTCAATGGCATTTCTGCACATCTCATAATAGTCAACCTCTACTTGTTCTGATGTGTTAGGCAATTCCATATTCATAAAATCTTCTTCAGTAAAATTATATGTTTGTATCCATTCACTGAATTCTTTTCCTGATTGTCCCTTAACATAAAACTTTTGAATCAGTTCTTCTGCTACTTTTCTTTTATTTTCATCAAGTTCATCTAGATATGCTTCTAGTAATTTATCTTTTCCTGAAGGAGCTTGTAATATATCACGCAAACTATTACTGATTAATTCAATTTCATCGCTATCTAAAGTAGTCACAATGGAATTTTTAATTGAATCATCTTTTTTAGGAGGCATAGGTCTTTTAATATTAGGTGGAAAGACAAATAATCCTTTTTGTCTTGAGAAAACTCTGAATAAACTTGGCATATCACTTGAAACTTCAGCACCCTTCTTAGATTTGAATTGAGCACTTCTTTTTTCTAATTTTCTTTCTATTTCTCTTTTTGCAGCATACTCAATAAATTGAAAATTTGACATAGTAACTGTGGTTTCATCTTCAGATGCATTTTCTTTACTTGGAAAAATATCTGGATCACTAAGTTTTTCTTTACTAATTTCATTATAAAAAGATATTAATCCTGAAATTCTGTTTCTGAATTGATTTTTATTTATTACTTCTAAACTGTTAGAATTGATATAATTATTGTTAAATATATCTTGACTGACTTCATTTTCTGCTTTATTACCTAACATACTTCCATCACTTCCACGTCTATTTAGTAAATCAGGAAATAATGTGTAATAGTTAGAACTTATATCTCCTCTACGTTGATAACCTAAATCTGATAATTTAGTTAATAGTGATGTAATAAACTGTTCCTCTGATATAAGTCTCATAGCTGGATTCTTCTCAACATAATCAGTACCTATTCTTTTTGAAAATCCATATGGAACACGTGTTAATTCAATAACTTTTCTATCTTCATATATTTTAAAAACGTCAATGGATGGTTCTTTTTCGAGTATATTCCGTATTTCTTCAGATTTAAACATACCTAATTTTTTTTCAAGATTTATTGAATATGATTTAGTGATTCCTTTTAGCATATTAAACATTAAACCTAACTCAAATGCACTATTAATAACAGGAGTACCTGATAAAAAAATAACTTTTAGATTTTCAGCACGCATTATTAATTCATATAATCTTCTTCCATTATATCCACTTCCTACCATACCCGATGTTAAATTGTGAATTTCATCAATAACAAGCACTTTATTATTAAATGGATTTTCAACATCATTATCATCTTTGTAGATATAATCCAACATAGCATCTCTATCTTTATTAGTAAGACTTGAAGTTTTTTTATCGGGACTAAATAATTTATCAAATAATCTAGTTTTGTAATCTGGTACAAGTTTTTCCAATAATTTAGTAATTGTATATTGTCCAGAATTATAGTGTAACAATGAATATCTGTAATTAAACATAATATCAATTTGTTTTGAAATTTCAGTCTGTTCCGTTTTGCTTAAATTTTGGTAATTTGGTTCACTTCCATCATATTGAATCATCCAAATACCTTTCACTTTTTTACCTCCTCTCTTGTGAGTTTTAAGAATTTTATTGAATAAATCTTTTGGAAGTCCTTTCTCAAGCAATTTATCAGCATATGAATTTTTTATTTCTTCACTTGTAATATCATCTAGATTGATAAATTTCCAATTATAATTTTTTTTATAGCTAATATCTGCAAACGTTTGCAACTCATTGTGGTAATTATCTTTTAAAGAGGCTGGAAGCATTACTACCACATGCCTTTTTGTAAGACCTTCCGATATCATAATAGATGCACCAGATTTACCAGAACCTAATCCATGATATAATAGTAATCCTCTATAGGGTGTATTTTCACTTATAAAATCGGATACAAATTTTTGATGCTTGTACGCTGCTACATCCTTGTATTCGCTATCATTATGATTCCATGATTTCATATTTAATCTATCTTGATTTTGTGTAGCATTTCTAAATGTATGTCTAATAAAATCAATAAATTGCTTATTACTGGGTAATATCCAACCATCAAGATCAACACGCGATGTAACGCCATCATTGTGATATAACTTAGATGTTTCTTCAATATGTTTAGGTTGATGAACTTTTTTCTTTGATTTTGACTTTATAGTTATTTTTTTTTTAGGAGGCATTTATTATATAATAAGAAAATTAGTATATTTTCTTAACATATAGTTTAATCCATTGTTTAATCATCAATACATTTAAAATATTTAAGTGCATCAAGTGACGCTTTTTGTTGAGCATCAGCTTTCTTTTTACCTACTCCTCTGCCAATTATATTACCATCTTTATCAAGTATACCTTCTGTAAAGATACGTTCATGAGGTGGGCCCTCAATTGATATAGAAACATATTCTGGAGTAAGTTTGAATTCCTTTTGATAATATTGAAGAATCTGTTCTTTGTAGTTCTCTTCTTTGGCAAGTAATTCTTCAAAATCAATTACTAATTCTAGAAGATTCTCAACAAATGCATTAACTATTACCCATCCCGGCCCCACAAGTCTCAAATCTCGTCGCAATTCTGGTGATGCTTTTGTTTCAGAAACTATTTTTGATACATAATCTGTTTGATTTTGGTCTAAAAATATAGCACAAATAAATGCTTCCATAACATCTTCAAGAATCCTATCATTATTTCTACCGGCTAAAGTTTTATCTTCTACTTGCTTAGAGATAATTAAGTGTTGACCTAATCCAAGAAATTTCGCAAATTTTGCTAGACTGCTTGTTTTTACTAATTTAGTTTTTAAAACTGTTTTAAAGCCTTGATTGGTATTTGGATATTTACGATAAATATAGTATGCAATACTGAAATCTAGAGCACGGTCTCCCAAAAATTCTTGATTCTCATAATCCTGATGTTCTGCAAATAATTCAATTGCGCCATCTGGTTTAGATGAGATTTCAATATTTTTGGTACCATCTTTATTCATTGAATCAAATATGCATTTTTTAACGTAGGAAGCATGAACAAATGCTGTTTGATATAGTGACAAATCATTAATTTTAATTAACTTTCTTGCATTTGTAAACCCTGCTTTTTCAAAAATTGAATATACATGGTCTTCCTGAAGAATATGATTTTTATCATTCCACGGATCAAGTGTGATAGTTGTTTCTTCGTTCATTGTATAACATGGAGCATTAACTTTAATTTATAATCAAATTTAATCCTTATTTAAAGAATAAGGTCCAAATAATATATAATTATGTCTGGATTTAAATTTAATCCATCCAATAATAAACTTAATTATAATTTTTTATTAACTAATATAAAGTATAAATTTAGTATCAAAGAAAAAGCTGCGTGGCATCTTAATGAAATGTATTCCTTTTATTTAGATAAAAACTTCCATGAACTCAATATAAAACTTGAAAAATTTTATTCTGGAAATGTATTTTTCCTATTAGAAGAAGACTGTAAACTTGTATTAAATTGTTTCAGAAAACTATTATTACTTCGTAATTTCATTATGAAAAAGCTATTTTATATCAACTGTAAATCTCTTGAATTATCTAATGAAACAGACTTAGGATATAACAAAATCAATTTAAATGATGATGATATTTTATCACTAATAAATTGTAAGAAATATAAATATTGTTTTAGAATAAGTGAAGTTGTTAATTTATATAAATATGCTTTATTTAATCATGATGATGAAATTTCAGAACCTATTGTTCCTAAAAATCCATATACTGGTCAAAATTTAACTATGCATCATCACTATATACTTTATGAATATATTTTGGAATATTATTGTAAAAAAAAAAAAAGTTTACCGGAATTCTATCTAATTTTTAAGAATTCTTATTTTGATATCACAAAATTTTATTGTAAATATTATATTCAATTAAACTACAACGCAGTTAACAATTACGTGAGAGATATGGATTTTCGACAGTGGCTTTTTTCATTATCAGAGTATGTATCTGGTCAATCATTTTTTTGTCGCAATTGTTTTAGAACTAAAACAAATGTTAGACAAATTTTTTCTAATTCATTACAATTATTTATGCTTAATGATATTGATATGTTTTCTTATGGAGATGGATTGGATAATTTTATTGATTTGTGTAAAAAAACCTCACTATATTTTGATAAAGACCATAATCACAAGAATGACAGGTCGTCATTTAACCAAAGACGCAGAGGACGCACAATGAGAATATCAGAAAATGACTTATCACAGCTCAATTTAACACCAATGCCTCCTCTTGTTTCCCTTAATAATTCTTTTAATTTTCAAGAAGATGAGTTAAATGAAAACTATGAACATATGCGTGATAATCATATATTACTTAGTGAAGATGAAAATATTGTTGTAAATCTTAATGATAATGCAGACGCAATTGTATATCATACATTAATGGATATAATTGATAAAATTGTAATTTCATAATCTATTATTCTGATTTTATACCTAATTGATTATTACATAATTTATAGTCAGATTTATCATTGAGTTTATTATTAAATTCATTAAATCCAATAAATTCTAATATATTTTGAGCAACTTTTATGGATATTTTACGAGCTTTATCAGTATCGTCTGTTTTTAATTGTTGAATGTAACTTATCCTTTTATCTTCATCAATTTTATCAAGTGTTTCAAGAAAACATTTAATATTAGTAAATTTTTCAGCTAAGCGACTTGAAATCTTGTTCGATATACCTGGTATGCAATTCATCATCATTTGAAAACTAATATTCTGATTCATATTATTCTTTTTATTTATTTTTACAGTTTCTATTATATCTTGTGTATAATTTGTCTTATTTTCCAGGAATGTTTTACCTTGTTTGTTTAATTTTTTATAAATTGACTCAATAAAAAAAATTGTTTCATTAATATCGTATGTATGAAAAACCTGTATATTATCGCGCATAATAGAGTTAAGTATAGATGATACAATTGTATCTTTATTAACTTTATTATAACTAAAACTACTATTATCTTTTGTTAGATTACCCTCAACGAGATATATGAACTTAACAGGTTGTGATTTTAATCGTTTTTTTTGTTCTCTATTTCTGCCATCCCGTATAGATGCTGCATAATCAGCAATTGTCTTTCTTTCAATAATTAAAAAATCTTCATCATTAATTTTATAACAATAATCCCCTATACATAGGTTTTCAAATTTAACATTTTCTATTTTATCATGTAATATTTCTTTTATATTTTCTCTGTTATCAACTATAAGCTGTACACACATGAATGTTATAGTCAAATTATTCTTAATACATTAATAATAATTATTATTAAAATATTAATTAAATAATTTATGCGCGTTTGGCGGCTCTGATATTGCGGGCACGGGCGGCTCTGCCTTTGGCGAGGGCGGCGGCTTGTTTGGCGGATGCTTTTCTAGATGTGCGTCTTACAGTTCCTTTGCAGTTGCTACCATCATCGAGTCCTGGGTAGTTGAATCTAACTGGGCCACCTTTGCGGCTGTAGCGAGTATCACGTACGCTTGGTCTGTCGGCGCGGCACATTTCACGTCCCATGGCGATTGCGCGGCCACGTGGAGATACGTTTCTTCTGTTGAAGTGTCTGGTTAAAGCAGCACGGGCGGCTTTAGCGGAAAGCGCACGGGGTGCTTTTCCTCTGGCGTCGCGTACTTTTTGCATTTGGGCAGCATCTGCTCCCTTTTCAATACGGAATACTCTTTTTCCATTTTGCATTTTGAATCTTCCTACGGCTCCATTCTTAAGTGTTCTTGGTTGTCTCATTTCAGCAGTGGACATCGATGCACGGGCACCTCCATTCTGTTTTCTGTTTTGTGATTTTCTGGCTGGCATTATAATATAGAATCAGATTTTTTTTTTATATAATCAAAATAAATATCTTAAAAAAATAATATTTATTTAACGCAGATAAAATTATACTAAATAAATTTGATTTTTAATTAATTATATTATAAATAAATAATATTATGGGTTGTAATAAATCTAAACTAATTAATTTGACATTTGACAAAACACCTACATTTACTCTTGAAGGAAAAAAAACAAAAGTTAAAATTCTTAAGATATATGATGGTGATACATTATGGTTAGGTATAAAGTTACATGGGCGATTTTACAAATTTAAAGTTCGAATGATGGGATATGATTCTCCAGAAATTAAACCACGTCTTAATACTCCTAATAGAGACCTTGTAATTAAAAAGGCTATCGAAGCTAAAACATATCTTGAAAATTTAATAAATAATAAAATTGTTGATGCTGAATTCTTTAAATTTGACAAATATGGAAGACCATTATGTAATCTCTATATTAAAGATACCGATTCATATTTGCCATGCAGAAACAAAGTTTGTGTCAATACTCTTATGGTTCGAAATAGTCATGGATATACTTATATGGGAGGGAAAAAAAGAATGTAGTTATGATGTATCGCTAATTTGATTATTTAGAATCATAACCTCTGTTTCTTTAACTACTTTTTTCAAAACTTCTTTGTCTTCATTTTCGTATTGCTTTTTAAAATCATCCATATAGGAGCTATCACCAGTATAATGTTCATTTATTATTCCATACGCCTTATTTGTCATATTATCAATTGTATCCTTTTTATCTTTATATACCCAATCTGTTCCGTTAAATATCTGTGCTAATGCTTGCTTTTTATTTGGTATTTTTATATTTTGATTTTCTTTATGTTCTTCATTAAAATGTATTGCTTTTAATAAACGCGGAATACATTTTACTGGACTTGTTTGGATTAAATCTTTTACATATTGGCTTTTAATATGAGCTAAATTTTCTTTACCAAATGGCTGTATAATAATGTTTTGACTATAATTATATGTATTTCCTTTTTCTTTTATTAGTAGCTCAATTTGACTTCTTAATTCTTTAATTAATGCAGTTTGACTGGCGATTATAACATCTTTTTCATTTAGAGGAGGATTATTGCATGGAGATTGTTCGATTTTATGATAACCTGCAGAAACACAATGACCTCTATTAACATGTTGCACCCTATATCTTTCTGATTTAAAATTTTTGCCACAATATATGCATGAAATTTGTTTTTTTTCGCCCAGCGTATTTTCAGCGTATTTTGAGCGTATTTCAGCGTATGATACGCTCAAATTGTCTTTTTCAGCGTATTTTGAGCGTATTTCAGCGTATTTTTTGGGTTCTGACGATAATTTATTATTACTACTATCTTTATTTTTTTTTTTTGCTTAATTCGGTAAGCAAATCTTCTATTTTTATATCTTCAATTAATGGTTCACATGGAATTTTTCGTAATAAATGCTTTCTATAGTAAGATTTATTGTTACACGAGTAACCACATCGCTTACAAGTATATACAACCATATATACTATATATAGATTTGAATTCTTTAATATGTTACAAAAATTTAACAATGTTACAAAAATACAAACCTGCACACGTTTTTTGTAACATTTTATTTTTAAAGCTACTTTGAGGAACTTTGAATGTTAAATTTTTGTAACATTTAGGAGCTTTTTTCTGACAAAAATGTTACAATGTTACAGGGGGGGGGCATTTTTTTTTTTTTTTTGAAAACTTTTCACAAAAAAAATTTCGTTGAAAAAAATTTTTAAACAATTGATATTTATTGAGTTATGTATGAGTCCTATGAATATCAAATATATGACAAGGAACATTCAACCTATTATATAATTCATATGCAATCATTCTTATGTAATATCCTGCAGAAACTGTAATTTTTACAGGAATACTAATTAATTGAAATTCATCACTATATTTTTCACAAATATTGCTTAATTGTTGCCAACTTTTAACAATATCATCTATTCTGAATGAAGATTTATGCATACTATCTATAGTTTGTAATCTATTAAAGATCTCTTGTATATAATCATTAAATGAAATTGTTTTAATATCATTTACTTGAATATTAAAAACTGTCACCTTTTTACCAGGCAGTTTGTCATAACTTATTTTATTTTCATTAGTCCATTGGTGTAGAGATTTACGTTCACCATTAATTTTATATTTAATTGCAGAATATGGATGGAACTTTTGATAATCTTGATTAATAAGTGAGTGTAATATTTTTACTATTTCTTTACAATCTGGCTTATCAAAATTGTAATCAGAAATAATTCCCATAATATCGTCTGTATCCGTTTTAATACCTAAAACAATATTAAATTCATATGTTTTAATATTGTTTAAATAATTTTCCATTTGCTTTGTATTTTCATCTACTAGATAATTAGTAATTCCTCGTGCCATTGGGTCTAATTTACCACATATGGCAACTTTTTTATATCCATACTCTTTTTTAAGTCTATTTGATAAATCTCCAGTAGTTTCTCCTATGTGTTTATACGTTTTCATGATTTTGTACACCAACAACTTTTTCAATTTAATCAAATTTAAATTTCGCTACTATTAGGTTTAAAATATTTTTTACGATTTTTATGCATTGCATCATCTTTGATGATATTGCTAATAAACTCGTCATAAGTTTTATCGTGTAATAATTCATCTATAAAATACATGGAATAAACACCACATTCAGTATTTTTAAATTGAAACTTTTTATTATTGTAAAATGTTCTAAAAGATTTCATGGAAACAACATTTAGATTTTTTAACTTTGTTTTATCAATTGGATTTCTTAATGTAAGTATTTTGCCATTTTTTTCTGTTATATAATTAATTGTCCTCCTATCTAATCTCAATTTAGATTTTTTAGCCCCACCTTTTGGCAATTTACCAAAAAAAATAAGGTTTTGATATAAAAAAATATCAGGATTATCTACCTTAATTTTATTATTATCTATTATTTCATAACTACTTATTACTGTATGATTATCCTCAAGCTTATTTATGTCAATAGTACCATTTTCAATTAATGAATTACTTTGTTTTTTGATACGCAGCATTAATTTTTGTATTTCTTCTGGAGGTAATACACCATAGGAATCAAAATAATAAATACCACCATTATTGAAATTAGTATAGAGAGCTGTCCAGTGTGAACCACTCTTATAATGAGGATCTAAATTAAATACCACACCTAATTTTTTTTTATTTTGATGAATTAGTTTTTGAACTTCTATTTTACAAAGCTCGTCTGATACACAAGTACCAAAGAATGTTTGCGAATCAAAATCTACTGGAACAGGGCCAATAAATTTAAATGTTTTATCCGTTTTTTCATACTGTTTCATTACAGGTCTTATATCAAGTGTAGATAACCATTTTCTCTCATTTAAATTCCACGATTCTGGCTTTGTTGGTCTGAATGTTTCTTCAAGTTTTTTGTCAGATATAGCTTCTTTGACAATAGATGTATTAGCTAAACAATAGTCGTGATTGCATTTATTTTTATAACTTAGATTTTTCTTTATACTCTCCCATAGTTTTTTTCTAGAATCATTATCTATTTTTTGTGGAACTTTAATACCAGCTTTTATTTTCGTGTTAATATTTTTAGCTATTTTTTTTAGTGAATCATTATCATAACATGTGTGATTATTATTTGAATTTTTTGGTGAACAATATAAATTACTCATTTAAAATATATCAATATTTTTATATTAATAAACTGTTACCGGACGTCTACTAGAATGTGAATTTATATAATTATTATTATACCTGTATCTCCGTGATGAAATCCGTCTTGGCATATTTCTTGTTGAATTATTAAGTTCATCATCGTAATAATTATATTGTCTATCATATTGATTACTGTAATTTCTGTTATATTGAGCAACTCTATTTATTGGATAACCAACATTAGTAATATTACTTAGATTATTATTACTTGATAAACTTATTGTATCTAGAGTACATAATATACAAGGTATTGTTCTACTGTTGGGTGCTTTAGTTTCTTTCCATTTTTGAATACACGTTTTGTGATATAAAGCTCCGCATTTTTTGTTCTTGCATTTTATTTTATCGTTTCCTATTTTTTCTAAACAAATTGGACATTTTTTTCTCTTTTTTGATTTTTTTTTTGAAGTTTTTTTTTTAGAATTATTACAAGTATTGCAGGTATGAACCCGATTATTCAATAAATCATTACTATTTAAGTCAGGAATATCATTTTCAAATAAATATTCCTGTTCATTCATATTAGCTTGATTGATTTGCATAACAATACTCTCAGATAATTCATTATTAAATATATCTTCATTAGTAGGATATATTCTATTATTTTTTAAACAAAATAGTTTGGTATAATTATTCTTTATAAAGTTAATTATGCAACTCATAGCATATTTATATTAAATATTTTATTATAAATATGATTAATTAGTAAATTTTAATTATTTTTCCTATTCCCTTAGTATTACCCTCTCTAAATATAATTTGTCGATCTAATTCAATAAATTCAGGTTTAAATTTAAATTCAAATATAACTTTTGCAGTATCACCCGTCCTTACTAAATTTTGAGACATGTGTGTTATTTTAGCTGATTGTCTAACAGAACCACAATGAATAACTGGTTCATAGTTTGTTTTAATTGTCGTAGGATGATGTAAGATCCGTACATCAGCTTCAAACTTTTTAATACAGTGAGGATATTTAATAAGTACTTTTCCACGCTTGATAGCATTTTTTTTAACTATATGTTTTTTTTGGTTTATTGGACGTATATTAATACAACCACATTGACCAGATGATAACAATTTAACACTTTGTCTAAAATTATTATGAATAGATTTAATATACATTGGGCAGAAAACACCATTAATTGGTCCAAGCTGCAGCGTATCTCCTTCACGCACAACTCCATCTTGCACTATTCCTGATACAACAATACCAATACCTTTTAACTGAAATGTATCGTCAATTTTAAATAGTGGATTTTTATTTTCGATATTTCCAATTTCCTTATATTTTTTTAAACTATATATAAAATTACGGAGATTATTAATATTGATTCCTTTTACATTAGATGTTTCAAATACGGGTACATAATTTATATCATGTGAATATGTATTTATAACTTCATTAATATTATTATCATTTACGAATTTTAATTCTTTGGAGCCTGCTAATGGATGACTAAAGATATGTGACAGTCTGTTTTTTATCTTGTTTAATTTATGTTCTACAGCAATATCAATCTTAGTTATCACCACAACAATAGGTATTTTAAGAGCTATTGCTAATGTTAAGTGTTCCTTAGCCATACCTATAACACCTCTATCACTTCCAACAGTAATCATTGCATAATCAATGAAACATCCATTTAGACCTGTTGCTGTTGTTTTCAAATATTTTTCATGACCTGCTAAATCAACAAATCCAATTATACTATTGTTCGTTTCAATGTAATGTTGTGTAATAGTTGAAGTTCTACCAGTTGTTTCTTCATGAGGATGCTTTAAAATATACTTACGTGCGTTGCCTCGTCCATTATCTAGAATATTATTAGATATGACACTTATAGTTGTGGTCTTGGCAGAATCTACATTGCCTATTGCAGCCACTCTTAATTCAGGTTTCATTATTGTTTATTTATCTTCATTTATCTATATATAAAAATAAATTTTAAGAATAATTTATTAATGAATGATACGATAACACTTTACGATAAAGATTTTAAAATTTATATCGAACATGACGATATTATGATTAAAATAAGAAAAATAGGAGAAAAAATAAGTAAAAATTTTGAAAATAAAAACGTTATTTTAATTGGAATATTAAATGGAAGTTTTATGTTCCTAAGTGATTTAGCTAAGCATTTGTCTATAAATTGCTCAATCAGCTTTATCAAAGTATCTTCTTACGAAAATATGAATTCAACTGGTAAAGTTTCTGAAATATTGGGACTTAATGATAACATTGAAAATAAAAATGTAATAGTTGTAGAAGATATTATTGATAGTGGATTAACTATAAAAAATCTAAAAAAAAATTTGGAAAAACATAATCCATTGGATATTACAATTTGTTCTTTATTTTACAAACCAAAAGCTATTAAATATACTGAATCTAAACCAGATTATTGTGCATTTAATATAGATAATCAATTTATTGTGGGTTACGGCCTTGATTATAATGGATTGGGTAGAAATTTAAAAAATATATATAAATTATCTGAATAATATAAAATCAATCATTTTTGGAATGATTTTTTATTATAAATATTTTGTAGTGATAAACATTAATATACTTGTGGTATTATGAAACACATAATATTTTATTAGCTTGATTGATATAAATCATTGTTCCAGGACCACAACATGGTTTAAGTTCATTGAGAGTGCTATATGAATCAAGAAGTAGTAGATATTTATCTATAGTTGGTACACTTTCTAATTTATCTAGTTTTATTATGTTACCTACTATATTAAGTTTTACTATAAGTTCACTTATTGAGATATTATACAAAATTGTTACATTTTGATTATTATAAATTATGTACCTAAGTATTTCAATTAAAATTAAATTATCTGTTTTTTTATGTAAGTTAGTTATTAATTCTAATTTATATGGATATTTTTTGTAATCATCCTCATATCTTGAATCCAAATATTTTGATTCTTCTAAAAAATCCTTAACATATTTGTTAATACCACACAAGTTATTAATATTTATTTTATCAATTTCCATAAATTTACACCTCTGTTCGTATTGGTCATCTTCAATAATTTTTTCATATATAAATGTAGTGTAATCACTATTTTTGACTATATTAAATAAAAATAATTTGTTTATATAATCATTTTCAATAATTTTTGAACATTGATTTTCAATTTCATCTTCTTCTATAAGATTAATAATCAGTGTATTACTATTTATAATAACAGATAAATCATTTGATGATAAACTATTTAATTCATGCATATTAATTATTAAATATTTTGAAAATTCATATACATCTCCAATATCTATGTTTAATAACTTCAATTCCGTATACAATTCGTAACATGTTTCTTTGTTATAAAAAGAAACTACAGATGTTTTTTCAATATTAAGTTTTTCATATTTATACATAAAATCTGTTATATATTCATTATAATTATCACAGCCTATTACACTATTTTGATAATCCAAATTGATTATATTTGTGCTATTTTCAGACAATGAATACATATCTAATTTTATATTATCAATGATGTCAGGAGGATTAGTTATAATTTTGAAATCTAAATTTTTAATGTTTAGGTTAATAGATTCATTATAGTTAAATGGTAAATTGTAGTGAAGATATATTTTTTGTTCATCAAGTAAGTAACCAACTGTTTTATCTTGATATCCGCATATTAAAAGTATTTTATCATTTTTAATTAATAAATCATGTACTTTATTATTCATTATTTTAATAAAATCACTGATCATAACAGGTCTTAATGATTTTTTTTCAATGAGTAATAAATTTACTAGATTATATTTACAATCTTTATGTCTCACTATTGAACAGTAATATGAATTTAATTCAACAAAATTAGTTTCAAGTATATAATCATTCCAATATTCTTCAATATTGTGTTTCATAAATGAAATTATTATTTTTTTTTCTAGATCTATTCTGCCTATTTTTAATTCATTTTGGTCTAAATGAATCTGTAATATATTTTTATTGTTATGGTTTAAATACATACAGTTAGCTGTATTTACATTTAATATATCAATTGGATTTTCATTATTATTGTCATCTATATGTAAAGTTAATTTATCTGTATGAGTGATAAATTTTACCATTTTTTTATTGAAGATCAAATACTTTTCATCAGCTGAATATGTAAGTTTGTAATTTTCCAATTCATCTATATTATTTTTT
>MDTB01169717.1_pt1 | contig 15183 bp, 13 predicted proteins | sample 811161 | NCBI WGS metagenome assembly MDTB01 (sample SAMN05326650, study PRJNA326480) | marine metagenome | isolation source: seawater | place: Mediterranean Sea | collected 2009 | reverse complement strand
TTTAAAATTGTTGAGGAAAAATGGCAAAAGTATTGGCTAAAACAAAAATCTTTTAAAACTGAATTAAATAAGAATAAAAAAAAATTCTATTGTCTAGAAATGTTTCCATATCCATCGGGAAAAATCCACATGGGCCATGTCAGAAACTATACTATTGGTGATGTTTTAGCTAGGTTCAAAAAACTCCAGAACTTTAATGTCTTACATCCAATGGGCTGGGACTCCTTTGGTATGCCAGCAGAAAATGCTGCAAAAGAAAATAACTTAGATCCAAAAAAATGGACGGAAAAAAATATTGCTGTTATGAAATCTCAATTAAAAAGATTGGGCTTGTCTATTGATTGGGACCGAGAAATTTCAACTTGCTCTCCAGATTATTATAAACACCAGCAACTATTCTTTTTAGAACTTTATAAAAAAGGACTAATATACAAAAAAGAAAACTATGTTAATTGGGATCCAGTTGAGCAAACTGTTTTAGCAAACGAACAAGTCATAGATGGTAAGGGATGGAGATCAGGTGTACAAGTAGAGAGAAAAAAACTTAGCCAGTGGTTTTTCAGAATTTCAAGATTTTCAAATGAATTACTTAGTGGTTTAGATCAATTAAATAACTGGCCAAATAAAGTCAAAGTCATGCAAAAAAACTGGATTGGAAAATCATTTGGTTGTGAGATAAACTTTAAGATTGAAGGTGATTTATTAATCAACAATATAAAATGTTTTACAACCAGACCAGATACCCTTTATGGTATGTCATTTTTAGCTCTTTCAGTAGATCACCCTATATCAAAATTTTACGAGCAAGATGTCAATTTTAAGAAATTTAGAGCAAACTGTTCTAAAACGGGTACAACTGAGGAGTCTATTGCTCAAGCTGAAAAAATTGGTTTTAAAACAAAATTACAAGCAATTAATCCTTTTGATAAAAATATTAAAGTTCCAGTCTATTTTGCTAATTTTGTTCTAATGGATTACGGATTTGGAGCGGTATTTGGTTGCCCAGGCCATGATCAAAGAGATTTTGATTTCGCAAAAAAATATAATTTAAAAATAAAAACTGTCGTTAAGCCATCAGAAGAAAAAGATAATTTTGAGGTTAAAGAAGAAGCTTATATTGGCGATGGGTTAATTATAAATTCGTCTTTTTTGAATGGTTTAAAAACACCTGGTGAAGCTATCCCTAAGGCGATTGAAAAGATTGAAAGAGAGAAACTTGGAAAAAAACAAATTAATTTCAGACTAAAAGACTGGGGTATATCAAGACAAAGATATTGGGGTTGCCCAATCCCTATAGCATATGACGAGAAAGGTGATATTGTTGAAGTTCCAAAAGAGCAATTGCCAATTAAGTTGCCTGAAAATATTAACTTAAACACCAAAGGCAATCCCCTGGATCATCAAACCGATTGGAAAAAAATATCTATCAAGGGTAAAGAATACAATCTAGAGACGGATACTCTGGACACGTTTGTGGATTCTTCTTGGTATTATCTTCGTTTCTGTTCTCCATCTAATACAGAATATGGTTACAACTTTGATGAGATAGAATATTGGATGCCCGTAGATCAATACATCGGTGGTGTTGAACACGCGATACTTCATTTATTATACTCTAGATTTTTTATGATGGCTTTAGGGCATCAAAACAAGAATTTTATCTCTAACGAACCGTTTGAAGGTTTGTTTACACAAGGTATGGTTTGTCATGAGACTTATAAAGATTCTAAAAATAATTGGCTAAGTCCAAGTGAAGTTTTTTCCGATGATGGTAAAAATTTTTTTACTATTAAAAATAAAACTGAGAAAGTTACAGTTGGTTCATCGGAATCAATGTCTAAATCAAAAAAGAATGTTATTGATCCGGAAAATATAATTAGCAACTACGGAGCTGACGCTGTAAGATTATTTATTCTGTCAGATAGCCCACCTGAAAAAGATATACAATGGTCAGAACAAGGAATGATAGCATCTTATAAGTTTGTTCAAAAATTTTGGTTACTTCATCAAAGAATATTAGACAAAATTAAACAAAATAATAAAATATCTAATGGTGATGATTTAATTATTTATACAAACAGATTAATACAAAAAATTTCATTCAATTTAGATAAATTTAATTACAATGTTATAATAGCAAATATTTATGAAACTTATAATTTCCTAAATAGAGAAATTGATAAAAATTATTCTTCCGAAACTTTAAAAGAAAATTACATAAAGATTTTAATTTTAATAATGCCTGTGATACCGCATATTGTAATGGAGGCTATATCAGAGATAGATGAAAATATGAAATTAAGTTGGCCAATTGCAGATCCAAAATATTTAAAAGAAAAATTTATAAATATTGTAATTCAGATAAATGGAAAAAAGAAATCTCTAATAGAAATGGAGAAAGATTTGGATGATGATGTCTTGTTACAGAAGGTAAAAAAAGATAAAAAAATCAGTAATATTTTAGATGATAAAAAAATTTTAAAACATATAATTGTAAAAAATAAACTTATAAATTTTATAATAAAATGAAGTTTGCTGTATTATTTGTTATTTTTTTAATATTAAACAATTGTGGTTTTACACCGATTTATTCTTCAAAGGGTAGCAATTATAAAATAATCAGTCTGGATAAGAATAATAATAACAGACTTACAAATTATTTAGAAAATAACATAAGAGCAATCTCTAATGAAAATGCACCAAAGGGTTTAAAAATCAATTTAGTTTTAAAGGAAAATATTTCTGTAATACTCAAAGATATGAAGGGAAATCCATCAAAAAACAGGTTATCCATCATAGTTAATCTTATTATATATGATTCCAATGATCAGTTGATTTCCACAAAACAATTTAATGAGAATTTTGAATACGATGTTCAAGATAACAAATTCAATATGAAACAATATGAAAAGACAATAAGTTTAAATTTAACTGATAAAATATCCCAACAAATACAAACTTTTTTGATGAATATCTAATGATATTAAAATCTTTTGAATTAAAAAAAGTTAGCTTAGACAATAGAATATTTTTGATTTACGGGGAAAATGATGGTTTAAAAAAAGAGATAAGAACTGAAATTTCAAAACAATTTCAAGGGAAAGAAGTAAATTACGACGAAAATGGAATTATAAAAAATTTTGATGAATTTGTAAATTTAATAAAAAATCACTCATTATTTGATGATAAAAAAATTATTACAATAAATAGGTGTACTGAAAAGATATCAGAAATTATTTTTGAATTAATTAACTATAAAATAGATGATGTAATTATTATTGAAACCGGTATTTTAGAGAAAAAATCTAAATTAAGAAGTTTTTTTGAAAAATCAAAAGAATTTGTAATAATTCCAACTTATAAAGACGAATATCAATCACTAGTTAGAATTGCTAGAGATTTTTTTTTAAAAAATAAGATTAACATATCTCAAGAAACTATAAATTTATTAGTAAGTAGATGTAATGGAGACAGGGGTTACCTAAAATTAGAATTAAGTAAAATTTCTAATTATATAACTGATAAAAAAAATATATCTTTAAAAGAGATATATACACTAACGAATTTATCTGAAAACTATACTGCAACAGAATTGGTCGACTCTTCTTTAGCAAAAAATTTCCAGAAAACTTGTAGTATTTTAAATGAAGGTAATTATTCACAGGAGGATGCTTTTTTAATTTTAAGAATTTTTCTACAAAAATCTAAAAGAATTTTGTCTGTATTAGATAAAATAAATGATGGCAAAAATATCGATAGTGCCATTCAGGATTACAAACCACCAATATTTTGGAAAGACAAGCCAATAATTAAACAACAAATTCAATTATGGAAATACGACAAAATGCAAGAAATAATATCTAAAATAAACTCATTAGAGATAATGATTAAAAAGAACAATTCATTAAGTATAATCTTATTAAAAGATTTTATATACGAAATAATTAATACAAAACCTAATAGTTCTTTTTAATTATTTCAATAATTTTGCTTAATTGATCTAAATCTTTATAGTTAAATGAAATAGATCCTTTATTCATCTTTGTATTTTTTATAATTACTTCTATACCTAACTTATCCATTAAATTTAACTCTAATTGCCTAATATTAGGGTCTTTACTTTCAGAGAGCCTTTTAATAGGTGTTTTGTAAACTCTTACTAAATTTTCAGTTTGTCTTACAGATAACTTTTTTGAAATAATCTTTTTTGATATTAATAAACAATTTTCTAAACCAACCAAAATTTTAGCGTGACCAGGAGATATCTTATTTTCTTTTACAAACTCAATAACTTCAGGTGGGAGACTTAATAATCTTAATGAGTTGGTAATATGACTTCGACTTTTGCCTATAAATTTGGCAACTTGTTCCTGATCGTAAGAGAATTCATCAATTAATCTTTTGTAACCCTCGGCTTCCTCTATTGCATTTAAATCATGTCTTTGAACATTTTCAACTATTCCAAATTCCAATGCTTTTTTATCGTCAGCATCTATGACTACAATTGGAACTTCATGAAGTCCTGCTTTCTGTGCAGCAAGCCATCTTCTTTCGCCTGCTATAATTTCGTACTTACTGGTACCATCGGCGTCTCTCACTATTATTGGCTGAATAATACCTCTGGATTTAATGGAGTCAGTCAATTCATTCAAACTGCTTTCATTAAAGCTTTTTCTTGGTTGATATTTATTTCTTCTAAGATCGCTAACATTAGCTTTTGTACGGGTAGATACTTTGCCCTCTCCTATTAAAGAGGACAATCCTCTTCCTAACCCTTTTTTACTTTTAAAGTTAATCATGCTGCAGACTCAAAACTCTCTTCTTGAGCTAAAAACTCTTCTGTAAAATTTATATAGGACTTGCTACCAGGGCAAGACTTGTCATAAAATATCACTGGCATTCCATGTGAAGGTGCCTCTGATAATCTTACATTTCTTGGAACAACATTTTTATAAACTTTTTGTTTAAAATAATTTCTTGCCTCAATCTCAACTTCCCCAGAAAGTTTATTTCTCTTATCGTACATTGTTAAAAGAATGCCTCTAATTAATAAATCTGGATTTAGTCCTATTTTAATTCTGTCAATTGTTTTTATTAGTTGAGTTATACCTTCTAAGGCAAAAAATTCTGTTTGGAGTGGCACTAAAAGTGAGTGAGAAGCTACTAAGGCCATTACAGTCAACAAATTAAGGGATGGGGGGCAGTCTATAAGCACATAATCATATGAGCCGCTAGAATTGTTTAAATATGCGGCTAATCTCTCCTTCAAGATATAAGCTCTTCTGACATCGTCAGCAGTTTCAACCTCTAGACCGGACAAATCCACATTTGAAGTGATGATATCGAGGTTAGAAAATTTTGTTTTTGAAATTGCATGTTCAATTAGTTTTGTGCCAGTTAATATCTTGTAAATTGAGTTAGATGTTTGGTCTGCATTAGACAATCCAAGACCTGTTGTGGCATTGCCTTGAGGATCAAGATCAATTACTAAAATTTTTTTGTTTTTTAGAGAAAGCCCAGCCGCCAAATTAATTACAGTTGTAGTTTTGCCAACTCCACCCTTTTGATTTATTATTGAAATAATTTTTTCTCTCATAATTTTTTTAAATTACTTATTTTTACAATCACAGAATTTACATCTGTTAAACTTTCTATGATTTCATAATCAAACATCCATAAATTTAAACATTCATTAATCATACTTTTTCCACTTTTGCCTAAAAAAAGTATTAGTCTGTTATAATGAACAAAATTCTTTTCTATTAATTCTAAAATTGTTTGAAGAGGCTTAAATGCTCTAGCTACTATTATATCTGCTTCCAAGTCCTTCTCTTGAAAAATGTTTTTTTGTTTTACATCGGCATTTAATTTAAAATGCCTTATCATTTTTCTTAAGAAATTACTTTTCTTTTGACTTTTTTCATAAAGGTAAAACTTAATTTTAGATCCTTTTTCCTTAAATATAATTGCTAAAACAATACCAGGTAGGCCTGATCCAGATCCTAAATCTATGCATGATTTAGTATTATTATCAATAATATCAATGATTTGGGCTGAATCTATTATATGTCTTTTGATTGATTCTTTCTCTGTAGACTTGCTAATAAGATTAATTTTTTTGTTCTCGCACAATAATAAAGACCTGAATTCCTCCAAAGCAGGAAATGTTTCACGTGAAACGTTTAATGTTTCTAATTTAGAATATTTTTTTAGAATTGATTCGATCAAGCTATATGCTTAATAGACTTTCTTTTTAGATGTGACAATAGAATAAATACAGCTGCAGGAGTAATTCCATCTATTCTCAGAGCCTGACCCATTGTTTTTGGCCTAATTTGCTTAAATTTAGACTTAACTTCGTTAGACAGACCTGAAAAACTGTCATAATTAATATCAGACGGTATTTGAAGACTTTCGTCTCTTTTAAAGGCTAAAATATCAGCCTTTTGTTTCTTCATATAACCTTTATAGTGAGCATTAATTTCAACCTGCTCCACAATTTCACTGCTATAATGACCTATTTCAGGCCAAATATCCCTGATTTTATTGAATTTTACGCCTTTTTGAGCTAAAACAGAGTTTGCTGACCTAAAAACTCCATCTTTTGCGATTTTAACTCCGTGTTTTTCTGCCTCTGACGGTGATATCCTCAATTCATCCATTTTTTTATTCAGTTTTTTTAATTTTATTGATTTATCCTCAAACAATTTCTTCCTTTCTGATTTAACTAAACTAAATTTAATACCAATAGGGGTCAGTCTTAAATCAGCGTTATCGCATCTTAAGGATAGTCTGTATTCGGCTCTTGAAGTAAACATCCTATAAGGCTCGGCAACTCCCTTTGTAACTAGATCGTCTATCATCACCCCTATATATGCTTGAGACCTATCGAGAATTAATGGTTCTTTATTCATGACTGACAATGCTGCATTTGCTCCTGCAATTAAACCTTGAGCTGCAGCTTCTTCATACCCAGTTGTGCCATTGATTTGACCAGCTAAGTAAAAATTTTTTATCTTCTTTGTCTCTAATGTTAAAAAAAGTTCCCTAGGATCAACATAATCATACTCTATTGCGTACCCTGGTCTTAATATTTTAACATTCTCTAAACCATTGATATTACTGCATATTTCATGCTGTAGTTCAGCTGGAAGTGAGGTTGAAATTCCGTTTGGATACACCGTCTTGTCCTCAAGTCCCTCAGGTTCTAAGAATATTTGATGTCTTATTTTATCCTTAAATTTAAAAATTTTGTCTTCTATTGAAGGACAGTATCTTGGTCCTGCGCCCTTTATACTACCAGAATACACTGCACTTCGTTTAATATTTTTAGAAATTAGATTATGAACTTTTTCATTGGTGTAAGTAATTCCGCAACTAATTTGTTTGTTAATATTTTTTTTTGTTAAAAAAGAGAAAAAAGATACTTCTTCATCTGGATGTTGTACCTCTAAATTCGAATAATTAATCGTACTACCATCTAACCTGGGTGGCGTCCCTGTTTTTAATCTTCCAATTTTAAAATTGTATTTTTCTAACTGTTCACTTAGACCATAAGTAGGCTGTTCATTATATCTCCCTGCAGGAGTTCTTTTATCACCTATATGTATCACACCATTTAAAAAAGTCCCTGTCGTAAGTATTACCTTATTAGAGTGAATTTCTTTTCCAGAGGAAGTTAATATCCCATTTGCAATGTTTTTACGAAATAAGAATCCCTTTACAGAGTCTGAATATATGCTTAAATTACAGTAGTTTATGAGTTTTTCTTGCATATATTTTTTATATAATGATCTATCACTTTGCGTGCGTGGCCCTCTAACAGCTGGCCCTCTACTTCTATTTAATAGCTTAAATTGAATGCCAGACTTGTCAGCGACATCTCCCATAATACCGTCTAGTGCATCTATTTCTTTGACTAAATGGCCTTTTCCTAGACCACCTATTGCTGGATTACATGACATCTCACCAATAGAAGATTTATCATTAGTAAACAGAGCTGTATTTACCCCTAGTCTTGCGGATGCCGCTGCTGCTTCGCAGCCTGCATGGCCTCCACCGATTACTATAACATCGAAATGCTTATTCTTTTTCATTAGTTAAATTTATATTTGAAATCTTTTTTTACAAGACTATCTTGAACTTTATTAATCTATTGTAAAATAAGCCAATAAGGCTGATAAATAGTGGTTTATTTACCTATACAGAAATCATTGAAAATACTCGATAAAATCTCTTCTACATCAACTTTTCCAACAACCTTACCTAAAGTTCTTACAGCAACTCTTAGGTCCTCAGTGGCTTTATCGAAATCTTCGTTTATATTTTTATTTTTGAAATCTTGTAAAGAAAGAATACAATTATTTAGCTCAATCCTGTGTCGTTCTCTTGTAATAAAAATATCTGTACTTGTATATAAAGATTTTTTTAAAATGAATTTAATTTCTGATATTACTTTATCAATGTTCGTTTCTTTAAGAACAGAAATACAAAAAGGATTATATTTTTTTAATTGTTCTGGAACTTTAAAATCGTATAGATCTGTTTTATTAACCAATAAAAGAGAGCTTTTATCGAATAAATTATTCAAAAAACCAAAGAATTCAACATTTTTTGGCTCTATTATTACTATTCTTAGGTCAGCCTCCTCTGCTTTCTTAAACGCTAATTTTATACCTTCTTTCTCTATTATATCTTTTGATGCCCTAATACCTGCAGTATCTGAAATTATAACTGGATATCCATCAAAGTTTAAATGAGTTTCTAAAACATCCCTAGTTGTGCCAGCTATTTCAGAAACAATTGAAACATCTCTTTTCGAAAAGTAATTCATTAAACTTGATTTCCCTGAATTTGGTGGACCAACAATAGCAATTTTGAAACCGGTCCTAATTTTCTCACCAACTTTATTGTCATTAAGAATTTTTTTTATTTCTATTTCTATATTTTCGACTTCATTTTTTATATTTTCAGTCACATTTTCAGGGATATCTTCTTCAGGAAAGTCAATTTTAGCTTCCATAGTCCCTAAAATTTTAATAATTTTTTCTCTAATATCTTGAAATTTTAAAAAACTTTTTCCTCTTATAATACTTTGAGCTTGCTCAATCTGAATTTGCGTTTCCGCAGCTATTAAATCCCCGATTGCTTCTGCTTTTAATAAGTTTATTTTACCATTAACAAAAGCTATCTTGGTAAATTCTCCTGCCTCAGCCATTCTACATTTTTTTGTACTCAAAAGGTTGTTTTGTATTTCTGTAATTACACCTCTGCTTCCATGAACATGAAGTTCTGCCATATCCTCACCTGTGTAGCTATTTGGAGCAGGAAACCATAAAATTATACCCTCATCTATTAAGCTAGAATTGTTGATATTGTTTATTTTTAGGAGCTTCGCTTTTCTAGGGGGTGGTAAATCTTTATTTGTAATTGATTTGATAATATTACCTGTCTCTGGGCCTGATATTCTAATTACAGCCACCCCTGATTGTCCTGGTGCTGAGGATAGTGCAAAAATCGTCATTACTTTAGTATATAATGTGAATTACTAAAGAACATAAATAATTTTTAGATTTAATGTGAAAATTTCCAGCTTAAGCTGGTTTGTTCATTGAGTTAAAAAATTCTGTATTAGATTTCGTTGCTTTTAACTTGGAGTTTATAAACTCAATAGCATCCATTGATCCCATTGGTGCAATAATTCTTCTTAAAACATTCATTTTCTGAAGGTCATTTTTATCAAATAATAATTCTTCTCTTCTTGTGCCAGATTTAGTTATATCTATAGCAGGATAAATTCTTTTTTCCGAAATCTTTCTATCAAGTATTGTCTCGCTGTTTCCAGTCCCTTTAAACTCCTCAAAAATTACTTCATCCATTCTACTTCCAGTATCAATAAGGGCTGTGGCTATTATAGTTAACGATCCACCTTCCTCTATGTTTCTTGCAGCGCCAAAAAATCTTTTTGGTCTTTGAAGGGCATTAGCGTCAACACCTCCCGTTAAAACTTTTCCTGAACTTGGCACAACTGCATTATACGCTCTACCTAACCGAGTTATCGAGTCTAATAAGATAATTACATCCTTTTTATGCTCCGTTAACCTTTTAGCTTTTTCAATTACCATTTCTGCAACTGCAACGTGTCTTTGGGCTGGTTCATCAAAAGTTGAGCTTATCACCTCACCTTTGACTGTTCTTTGCATATCTGTGACCTCCTCGGGCCTTTCATCGATTAGTAATACCATTAAAGCGCACTCAGGATGATTTGCAGTTATTGAATTTGCAATACTTTGAAGTATCATGGTCTTACCTGCCTTTGGCGGTGAGATGATCAGTGATCTCTGGCCTTTTCCAATAGGACTTACTAAATCAATTAGTCTTGAAGTCAAATCTGGTTTTTTCTCTGCTTTGTTATTTTCTACCTCCATAACTAGTTGTTTGTTGGGATAAAGTGGTGTTAAGTTATCAAAAGCAATTTTATGTCTAGATTTGATTGGATCTTCATTATTTATTTTACTAACTTGTAGTAATGCGAAATATCTTTCCCCCTCTTTAGGGGCTCTTACAGGGCCTTCAACGGTATCTCCGGTTCGAAGGCCAAATTTTCTGATTTGGCTTGGACTCACATATATATCATCGGCACCTGGCAAGTAATTAGACTCGAGAGCCCGCAGAAAGCCAAAGCCATCTTGTAATAATTGCAAAACTCCCATGCCGGTAATCTCTTCACCTTTTTCAGCAAGTTTCTTAAGTATGGCAAACAAAATTTCTTGTTTTCTTAAAGTACTTGCATTTTCAATACCAAGCTCTTCGGCTTGAGTAATCAATTTTGCAGGGGGGTTTTTTTTAAGTTCTTCGATTTTCATGATGTGGGAAATTTATTAGGATAATTTGAATATAAACATTATTAAACATTATTCAACCCTACATAGGCTTTAAAATCGTAAAAAAAACTATCAATATTAGCAAAATTGTGGGAATTTCATTAATTACTCTAAAAAATTTTGGGCTGTTATTATTTAAATCCTGATTAAATGATCTTAAACAATGTCCAAGATAAAAGTGATAGCCTGTTAAAATAATTACAGCGATAATTTTTATTAAAAACCATTTGGCTTTTAACAATTCTAATCCTTGAAAGTGAATAATTGATAATCCGAAAATCCAGGATAATAACATTGCTGGATACATAATGTAAAAATATAGGCGTCTTTCCATTATTTTAAAAACTCCAGATATGTCGTTATTTAATTTATTTTCAGAATGATATACAAAAATTCTTGGTAGATATAAAAGTCCAGCCATCCAAGAAATAACGGCTATCAAATGTAATGATTTTAAAATTAAATAAATATTCATTTTCTTATTAAGTATGAATCCAATAAATTTTTAAGTAACTTTATATGATCTTCATTATCATTTAGACACGGTATTAAATCAAAATTTTCACCACCCGCATCAACAAAAGTTTCTTTTCCTTGTATCGCAATTTCTTCTAATGTTTCTACACAATCTGAGGCAAAGCCGGGGCAAATAACTAATATATTTTTTTTACCTTGTTTTGGGATTTCTTCTAAAGTCTTGTCTGTATAAGGTGTTAGCCATTCCTGTGGGCCAAACCTTGACTGAAATGTTGTCATAATTTCAATGCTACTAAATTTTTCTTTTAAAAGCCTCGTAGTTTTCATGCAATAGCAATGATATGGATCACCTTTGTCAAAATATTTTTTTGGTATTCCATGATACGATGCAACAATTAAATCTGGTTTCCAGTTAATTTCTGAAATTTTATTTTTAATAGAATTAACGATTGCATCTATATAAAGAGGATTTTCCTCATAGTGAGATACAATTTGAAGACTCGGCTGCCATCTTAATTTCATTAAAGATCTAAATACTTCATCACAAACGGTTGCAGTTGTAGGTGATGCGTATTGAGGATAAAGAGGTAATATTATTAAATTTTCACAACCTTTTTCCTTAAGATCTTTAATTTTTCCATTAATACTTGGTGATCCATACCTCATTGCGAAGTCAATCACTAGGTTTTCCATATTAAATTTTTTTGACAATTTCTGAGTTTGCATCATGGTATAGTATCTAAGCGGAGACATGTTTTTATCTTTCATCCAGATTTCTTTATAAGCTTTTGCAGTTTTTGAGGGTCTGAATGTTAATATAAAAAGATTTAATATTATTTGCCAAAGAAAAGGGTTTACTTCTATTACTCTTTTATCAGATAAGAATTCTTTTAAATATTTCCTTATATCCCACCACCCAGTGCTGTCAGGTGTGCCAAGATTAATTAATAAAACTCCTGTTTTACCATAATTTATTTTTGGATGATTTTTATTCATAAGCGATTTTTAACTAGTTTAACTAAATAATCTACCATACCAGGATCTGTATTTGGCAGCACACCATGACCAAGATTAAAAATATATGATTTATCCCTAAATATGTCTAAATATTTTTTAACATTTGTTTTAAGTTCTTCTTTGCCACCAATCAAAAAATTAGGGTTTAGTCCTCCTTGGATTGTTATATCTATACTGTCTGAAATTTTCTTTGGATCGACATTATAATCAATACTAATAACATCTGGCTTAATTAGATTAACATAGTTTTTGTAATCATTTATTCCTTTAGGGAAACATATGACTGGGATTTTTTTAGATTTCACATAATTGACTAAATCTTCAGTGGGATTGAATATATATTTATCGTAATCTTTTTCATTTAAAAGACCAGCCCAACTATCAAATATTTGGATGATTGTCGCTCCACTCTCAATTTGATTATTGATATGAATTTTGAGAAACCTTACAATAACTTTTAATAAATCCTCAATAAATCTTTTATCTTTTAAATTAAGTTCAATATCTTCATTTTTGGGGGATTTTTGATTTAACATATAGATTAGAATTGTCCATGGTGCCCCAACAAACCCTATTAGATCCTTATTTTTTAGCTCTGCTTTACCCTTTGTTTTTTTTATAGCGTTATAAACAGGTTTTAATTTATCTATAAATTGCATTTCATTTATCTTTGACATTTTGTCAAAATCTATCTCACCTAATAATGGTCCAAAATCTTTTTTAAATTTTACCGGTTGACCTAAGGCAAAAGGAACTAACAAAATATCAGAAAATATTATTGCTGCATCAATATCAAACCTTCTTAATGGTTGAACTGTAATTTCAGATGATAAATTTTCATTTAAACATAATTTTATGAAATCCTGATTTTCAGATCTTATTTTCCTAAATTCAGGTAGGTATCTACCTGCTTGTCTCATTAACCATATACAGTTAATGTTTGATTTTTTATTTATACAATCCTGTAAAACACTCATAATAATAGATTAAGTAATATTTATATTATTTGTATTAGAAACGTTAATATCGAATATTACTATTTTCTAACACTTTTATAACATTTTTTTCACAATAAATTTGTTTAATAAATCTATAAAATTAAGGGTGATAGCAAATAATATAATTTTATACAAAAAAAGGTATATTGGTTATAAACATGTTTTAAAATGTTATTAAAAAGCTTTTTTTTTATTTTGGACGCTAGAATTTGTAATTTTGATTATAAACTAATATTAATACAAAATTCTTTATTAATTATACATGAGTAATACATATGAAATTTACCTAGTTTCGGATTCAACCGGTGAGACTCTGGAGAGAATATTTTTAGCAATCAAAGCCCAATTTAAAAACTTCAATTATAAAACACATTACTTTTCATTTACACGAACTGAAAATCAAATTTTAAAAATTATAGAGAATTCTACTAAAAGAAAGAATTCTATCTTCTTGTATACAATAGTAGATAATAAGCTTGCTCAATTTTTATCAACAGAATGTAATAAAAAAAAGATCCCTTGTTTTGGTGTATTGGGAGATCTTATTTTAACTTTCTCAAAATTATTAAACCAAGAGGCAAGCCATATTCCAAGCGGCCAACATATTATGAACGAAGAATATTATAAGAAAATCGAAGCTATTCAATTTACTATGAACCACGATGATGGAAATTTACTAGATGACATCGGCAAATCCGACATTATTCTGTTAGGCGTTAGTAGAACCAGTAAAACGCCTACGTCAATTTACTTAGCAAACAAAGGCATGAAGATTTCCAATATACCATTAGTAAACGAAAATTCAGTTCCTGAGTTTTTAAAAAAAAAACCAAATCTAACTTGTGTTATTGGTCTCACAGCTGAACCAGATAGATTGGTTGATTTAAGAAAAAACAGGATGCAATCTATAAAAGAGAACGAAAATAAAAATTATATAGATTTTGAAAAAATTAAAAATGAAATAGAAATATCAAAAAAGCTTTTTCAAAAATATAATTGGCCATCTATAGATGTTACAAGGAAATCTGTAGAAGAAACTGCGGCCTCCATTCTTAAAATCCACGATATATTTAATCATAATGAATAGAATAATATTGGCGTCAAAAAGCGAGGTTAGAAAAAATATCTTATTAGAAAATGGAATTTTTTGTAATGTAGAACCATCCAAAGTTGACGAAGATGTTATTAAGGAGTCACTTTTAAAAGAGGGCGCAACACCAGAGATAATATCTAAAAATCTTGCAGAACTAAAAGCAAACAAAATAAGCAACAAAAAACCGGATGATCTTGTTTTGGGCGCAGATAGTGTAATAGATTTAGAAGGCGAAATAATCTCAAAACCTAAGTCACGAGAGGAAGCATTTAATGTCCTGAAAAAAATGAACGGCAAAAGCCATTTTTTAATTAGCTCAGTTTGTATTTCTAAAAAAGGGGCCATGATATGGAATTATACTGATAAAGCAAAATTGGTGATGAAAGACTTTAATGATAGTGAGTTAAGAAATTATTTATCAAAAATATCTGACAAAAATCTTTACGCATATAATGTTTACCAAATTGAAGGTGAGGGAAAAAATTTGTTTAGTGAAATAAAAGGAGATAAAAATACCATTATGGGACTACCAATAGCAAAAATTAAAAGTTATTTAATGGAGCACAAATGAAAAAATTTTTTGTAATAGGCAATCCAATAAATCACTCTCTTTCCCCCGAGTTACATAATTTCTGGATAAAAAAAAATCAAATTGAAGCGGTTTACGATAAAATTAAACTAGAAGAATCAGAATTAAAAGATTTTATCAATAAAT
>MDTB01209062.1_pt1 | contig 15185 bp, 16 predicted proteins | sample 811161 | NCBI WGS metagenome assembly MDTB01 (sample SAMN05326650, study PRJNA326480) | marine metagenome | isolation source: seawater | place: Mediterranean Sea | collected 2009 | reverse complement strand
GAAAAGAAGATATTTAAATATAAAATTAAGAAGAATGAAATAATTATTAGTTTTTAAAATTAATAAAATTCCTTTTTCAATATTAAAGATTTGTAGAACCTTTGAGACTATAATTATCAATAAAAGATGAACAAATGATAAAATTAAAACTGTAAGAAAAAAATTATTTATTTTTTTTTCCTTGGAATTAAATTTTTTTTGAGATAATTGAAATAAAAAAGCTATAAAAAGTATTGCGATAACATAAAAGGCTATAAAACCTAATGCATTTTCAATCATTGATTTGTGGAGATTATCCTGTTGACATACTAAGTTTTCTCTAAAAGATTTTGTATTTTTCAGACAAAAATCAAGATTAATTGTACTATCTTTTTTGGAATTTTCCTTCAATTTTAAATTTCAATATCTATTTCACCCTCAATATTTTCATTTAAATTTAACTCTTCTGAAACAAGGTTAGCAGAGATTTTAATTTTTTTTGAGGTGCTAGTTTTTGAAGACTTCAAGTAATCTCGGACTTTTTCCTCGATATGTCTTTGTGAAGTGATTCCAACATTCTTCAGGAACTTTCTTAGTGAAAGATTAAGTTTTTCTTCATTCATAACATAAGATTAGTAATAAAAAAAAAACTTGTAAAGATTAAAGTAAATTTTTTAAAAACAAACTAAGTGTCTAATGATTATTGGTGTCTTAATACCAAAATATTCATTAATTGAGTGTTGATGTATATGATGTGAATGAACAAGCACAGGAAGAGTTTCATTTTTTGTGATTTCTAAGAAATAAATGAAATTTGTTCCTAGAAATCTTTTATCGATAATCTTAAACCTTAGTTTACTTTTATCAGAGTGGATTAAATCTTCAGGTTGAATTAACAGCTTTACATTTTTTCCAGTTTTATGATCATTTACAAAATTTCCTTTTATAGTCCCTAATACTTTATGCTTGAGCTCATTTTTTGAGGTTATCTTTGCATTTACTATTGTTCCTTTATTGAAAAAATTTGCCACACTGGCTGAGGCAGGGAAATGATAAATATTGTAGGGTATATCAAATTGAATTAATTTTTTGTTTGAAAATAAACCACATTTATTTCCGAAATAAAAAGCCTCCTCATAATTATGAGTAACAATAACTGTGCTGATTTTATTTTCTTCAATAATTTTTTTTAGATTAACTTGCAACTTTTCTTTAAGACCAATGTCAATATTTGAAAAAGGTTCATCAAGTAGTAAGAGTATTGGGTTTGAAATAAGAGATCTCACTAAGGAGGCTCTTTGTGCTTCTCCTGCACTTATTTCGTGGGGAAACTTATTAAGAATCGGTCCTAAAAAAAAAAAATTCAACACATTTTTCCAAACTGACTTTTTTACCTTGAGTTTGTCTGTTAATACCTAATTTTATGTTATCAATAATTTTAAGATGAGGAAAAAGACTGTTGTCTTGAAACGATAGAGCTATGTTTCTATTCTCAGGTACAGTATGAAAATCTTTTGAGGATATTAAATTACCATTTAACCAAATCTCTCCTTTTTTAATTTTGTCTAAACCAGCAATAGCTCTAAGAACAGTTGTTTTTCCAACTCCAGATGGACCAAGAATAGAAATGATTTCACCTTTATTAGAAATATTAAAGCTTACATTATCTAAAGCGTGATCACGATTTGATGAGAAGGTTACATTTTTTACTTCAAAAAAATTACTCACCAATAATGTATATGTTATTTTTTATCCATTAAAAAGAATTTTATTGACAAAAAAATTAAAACTGTAGACCAAAAAATTATAAACAATGATGGAATTGATGCGGCCTCAATCAAATCATTAGAAGCATAATTAAAAGCTTTTGTGGAAAAGGTTTCAAAATTAAATGGTCTTAAAATTAGTGTAATTGGAAGTTCTTTGATAATTTCAATAGAGATTAATAAAAAAGCAAAAATAAAATTTTTTTTAAGCAGAGGAAAATGAATATTTTTTAATATTTTAAGTTTATTGAAACCAAGTAAAAGTGCACTTTCATCAATTGATTTATTAATTTTCATGTACACAGTTTTTATAGAATTAAATGAAATAGAGTAAAATCTAATACAATATCCTAAAACAAGTCCAGCAATAGATCCAATAAAGTATTTTTTAATATTAATATTAAATTGATTATCAATGAATGAAAAAAAACTAATAATAGCAACAGAAATTACAATACCAGGTATTGCATATCCTGAAATTGATAAACTGGAACAGATCCTGAGAAGTCTACTTTTAATTGTCCTAATGCCAAAATTTACAAAAAAGGATAGGCAAATTATCAATAATGAGGAAATTAAAATTAATTTTATTGAATTAAAATTTAATTCAATTAATTCATTATTATTAAAATAAGTTGATGATGATAAAGCCCAAGAAAACATTTGAAATAAGGGAAATAAGAAACTAATTGAAAAAAGAGATAAACAAAATAAAAAAGCAGAAAATTCCTTAAATCCTTTAAGTTTTATTTTTTCAGTTTTTTTTTTTACAGCTTGACTTGATATATAGTATTTAAGGTTGTTTCTTGAAAAATTCTCTAAGTAAAAAAATGTAAGAATAAAAACTAATAAAAGAAATGATAATAAATTTGCTGATTGAAGGTCATCAAAAATAAACCAAGAGTTATAAATTCCAGTTGTAAATGTCGAAATGCCAAAAAATGATACTGTACCAAAATCTGCTAATGTTTCCATAGCTACTAAACTTAAGCCTACAAAAATTGCTGGTCTAGAGGAGGGGACTATTACTTTAAAAAAGTTATTATAGTTACTGAATCCTAAGTTTTTTCCAACTTCAATTAAATTTCTTGATTGATTTATGAATGATGATCTTGAAAGAATAAAAACATATCCAAAAAGTGTTAAACTTAACGAAATTATTGAACTTAACAATGGACCAAATTTTGGTAAAAAATTATTTGCCCTTTCATCATTTAAAAATAGAGAAAATAATTGATAAAGTGTTCCATACTGTTCAAAAAAAGCAGAAAAATTATACGCAAAAATATAAGGAGGTATTGCAAAAGAAAGTAATAAAGAATATTTAAAAAAATTTACACCATAAAAATTGTAAAAAGAGACTAAATAAGCCGAAATAACTCCGAGAAAAAGAGTAATCAATGAAACAAAAAAAACTATTGTAAGGGAGTTTTTTATGTATTGTGAAAGTTCAGAGTTTGTTAAAAAATTTAAATATTCTGTTTTGGTATTTAATATACCTGTGAAAATTGAAAAAATTGGAAGAAGTATAAAAATTGAAATGACTAGTACAAACAAATAAATTGAACTATTTAAAAAATATTGATTAGTATTTATTTTCAAAGGGTAGCCTTTAATTCCACCCAGCTTTTTTCATTAATTTAAAAGCTTCGGTTTGCCTTTCCCCATAAATAGATAAACTAATAGTATTATCTTCTTTAAAGTTTTTACCAATTTTATCTATAAACGAGTTTGTTTTTACATTATCTATAACCGGAAATTCAAATGAATTATTGCAAATATGAGTTTGAGCTTCATTGGTTAACAAGAATTCTATAAATTTTAATGAATTTTTTTTATTTGGTGAATTTTTTAAAATTCCTGCACCAGATATATTTATATGTGTCCCTCTATTATTTTGATTTGGAAAGATTGGTTTAACTTTTTCTGCTGCTTTTTTTTGATTATCACCCTTTTTTCCGGATAACATTAATGCATAATAATAAGTATTAGCGATAGCAAGTTTAGCTTCCCCTGATGCAACAAGTAAAATTTGTGCTCTATCGTTACCTTGTGGTGATCTTACGAAGTTGTTTACAAAGTCTTTCAACCAGATGAATGTATTTTTTGGGCCATTATACTCAAGAAGTGAAGCAATCAAAGATTGATTATAGATATTATTAGCTTGTCTTATCGCTATAGAGTTCTTCCATTTTTTATTTGATAAATCTTCATAAGAAATATTTTGAACATCTTTTTTATTTATTTTTTCTGGATTGTAAAATAAAACTCTTGCTCTCTTTGTTATAGCTATCCAAAAATCATTCCTAAGGTTTTTTGGTAATTTATTATTAATTTTTTTTGATTCTATTTTAGTAAATAAATTTTTCTTTTGTGCTGAATATAATGCACCGGCATCTGCTAAAAAGAGAACATCTGCCTTACTATTTTTTCCTTCTTCATATATTCTTTTTTCAAGGACTTTTGATTTACCATTTATAATGTTGACCTTTATTCCAGTTTTTTGAGTAAATTTTTTGTAAAGCTTGAAATCCGAATCATAGTGACGAGAAGTGAAAAGATTTATTTCTTTTGAAATAACTGGATGCGAAAAAAATATTATAAGAGTAATGAGGAGGCGTGTCATATTATGATAATGATAATTATTATTAATCATTAATTAAATTAAATTTCAATGTCAACATTAATTGTTTAAAAAAAATGTGGGCAAGTCTTTGCCCACATTCTATTTTAATGTTATCTAATAGATATACTTTTTGGTTTTTTGTGCTCTGGAATAAGCCTCTCCAGACTAATTATTAGCATTCCATCTTTCATTTCAGCATTTTTAACTAAGATCTCATCAGAAAGTGTAAATTTTCTTACAAATGATCTTTGAGATATACCTTGATGAATTAAATTGTGGTTTTTATCTAAGTCATCTTTTTTCTTTGATTTTATTGTGAGTTCTCCGCTAGTCAATTCAATTTCTAAATCGGCTTTATTAAAACCAGCGAGGGCCATCTCTATAATATAATTATTTTCGTCGACCTTACTGATATTATATGGGGGATAAGAATTAGAAGAATCTAAATCCATATCGAACAACTTATCAAATAAGTTGTCAAATCCCACGGAATATGGAAGGAATTTATTAGTATCAAATGTAGTTAGATTTTGCATATTATTTCTCCTTTAAATAAGCAAGATTTATATTAAACGTCCCTATTAATAGGCAACGTTATTGTTATAATACAAATATAATGCCAAAATGACATAATGTCAATATGACATTAAATTTTTTTATTATCTAGGCTGGCTTCATATATCTCAATTTTATATTTTTTTTGATAAACTCTGAGATTAGATAAAACTTTCTTTACATAGTATCTTGTTTCTTCTAATGGGATTGACTCTATCCAATTTATATAACTAATTTTACCTAAACGAGGGTCACCATATCTTTTTAACCATATTCTTACTCTACTTGGACCTGCGTTATATGCTGCTAGTGATAATGGTAATGAATTTTTGAACCTTCTTAACATTTGGTTGATGTAAGTTGTTCCAAGAATAATATTATACTGAGGGTTTCTAGTAAGTTGCTTTTTATAATACTTTATTCTGAGGTCTTTAGCTACTTTTCTGGCTGTAAATGGCATAAGTTGCATAACACCCCTGGCACCGGCATGACTATATGCGTTGATTCGAAAATTACTTTCTTGATGAGAAATTGCATGAATTAAAGCTAAAGTAGGGAAAGAGTTTTTAAATTTTGCGGGAATATAATTCTCAATTAATGGATATGAAAAATTTACTGACGGCCCCCTAAGTTTTTTTGATAATAGAGTTAGGATATACTTATTTTTTAATTTATTTGCTTCATTTAGAACATAGTATCGATTGGAATCACTTTCAGAAATATCTAGTAGTTTTTGATAGAAAACTAGGGTTTTTTCAGTATTTTGCTCTGAATTGATAATAATATCTATAACTTTCAAAAGATTCCCAGAATCTTTAGGTTTTATAAAAGATTTTTTTTCTTTAAGAAAATTCATGCTTCCTAGTTTTATTGAGGCATTCTGACCATAATAAGAAAACTTATTTTTTGATGAAATTTTAAGCCATTTAAGTTCTTCTTTTTTATTTGTTAAAGATTTATTTGCTAGTGAAATCCAAAATGCTGCTTTAGATTTAATGTTAACATCTTCAGAGTTATTGTAGAGTTTTTTGAAATGGTTAATCCCATTTAATGGTTTTTTTAGGTGATGAAATGCAACCCACCCAGCAAGCCATTCAGCCTCTCTTCCAGATTCTTCAGTTAATGGAAGTTTATGATTGTTTAGTATCTTGTATGCGTCATCATATCTCTTTTTATTTATGAGTCTTCGTATTACAACCCTCGCGTTTATCCACCAGTTTCTTACATTATAAATTTTATCTGGTGGGTCATACAAAAATTCAACTGCAGATTCAAGCTTTGCTTTTCTTCTCCATCTCATTCTTTCATAAATTAATACAGGGTTATTAATAAGGCTTTGAGGAACTTTTTTAATTAAAGAGGAAACATTTGGGCTACGTCTTGATAAAGCAAATTGTGCTTCACCAAGTTTTCTAAGATCACCAAATATTCTGTTCAGAGTTTTTCTTGCAGATACATTTTTTCCTTCGCTAAGCAATCTAGAAAATCGTTTCCAATTATCATCATTACCCCAGTATTTACTGTAATTTTTTATAAAGTAACGTTGTTGTTTTCCTGTAAGGTTTTGTTTAATCCAAATTTCTTTGATTTCTTTAGCTTTATCTAGGTTATAATTTTCTTTCATTCTAAATTCAAAAAAATCAATATTACCTTTAGCTGTCATTGGAGGCATTTTATTAAACCATTCAAGTATTTTTTTTGAACTATGATTTTTTGTGATCGATGATTCTATTTTTTCAATAATAATTTTTTTTTTTGGCCAATTCGCATGATTTTTAAAAAAATCAACTAAATAATCAAAGTCATGATTGCTTCCAGGCCTAGTAATATCCAACCATTTAATATATGATGAGAGGCTAGGGTTGTTATAGTCCTTAGCCAAAGCCAAAGCCATGACCCAGTTTTGTTTTTTTATTTGATTAAATACATCCTGGTATTCCCTTTTCTTAATTTCAGGTCTTGGTTCAGGGTTTGGGAAGTCAAGCGCATCTATTTTTAATGGAACACAGAGTATTAGAAAAAAAAAAAACTTGATCCTAGATAAATTTGTTATCATAAAACATAATATTATTTCTAAATCAATGTATGGCAACAAGATTATTTTTTATTTAATTTTTAAAATAGGATGATTTTATGATTTTTTACGGCTCAATTCCTGCAGTTATAACACCATTTCAAACTAATCACGAGATTGATTATGATAGTTTGGCAAAGCATATTGATTTTTTAATTTCAGAGGGCTCACATGGACTAGTTTCATGCGGGACAACTGGTGAGTCACCAACTTTAAGTCATGATGAACATAGGGCAGTAACAGAATTTATTATCAAAAGAAGTAATGGAAAAGTTCCTGTTATGGCTGGTTGTGGGTCAAATTCAACAAAGGAATCTGTTGAATTTGTTAAGCATGCATATAAAGCTGGGGCCTCTGCATCGCTCCTTGTAGCACCCTATTATAATAAACCAACTCAAAAGGGTTTGTATGAACACTTCAAAATTATATCTCAGTCATGCGAAAAACTTGGTGTTTATCTTTATAATATACCTGGTAGATCAGTCGTTAAAATTAATTCAGATACTATTAAAAAGTTAACGAAATTTAAGAATATTTTAGGAGTCAAAGATGCAACTGCTGACTTAACAACACCCTTAGATGTCAGAAAACATTGCGGTGAGAAATTCCAACAATTGAGTGGTGAAGATGCAACTTTTCTATCTTTTTTGATTAGTGGTGGTAACGGTTGTATTTCTGTGACGGCTAATGTAACGCCGAGAATTTGTTCTGAAATTTATAAACTTTGGATATCAAGAGAGATTGACAAAGCTATGAAATTAAATTTTAAACTCTATAATCTAAATAATGTATTATTTTCAGAATCCAGTCCCGGTCCTGTTAAATATGCTTTGAGCAAAATGAAAAAGTGCAAGAATATTTTAAGACCACCTCTTGTTAATGTTGAAAAAATGACAGAAAAATTAATAAATAGCGCCTTACATGAATTAAAAATTATTTAATATCATAGTGTCAAAAAAGAAAACAAAAACATTTGAAAATAGAAAAGCAAGGTATAATTACGAGATTATTCAAAAGTTTGAAGCTGGTTTAGTGTTGAATGGAAATGAGGTTCGGTCAATAAGAGAAGGTAAGTTGGTTATTGAAAATTCATATGCAGTAATAAAAAAAAAAGAAATATGGTTGTTAAATTTATTTATTGATTTAAAAAAATATAAAATTTTTTCAGATTCAGATAACTTAAGACCCAAAAAGTTACTTTTAGGAAGAAAACAAATTGAAAAAATTTCACTTAACTTAAAAAATACAAATAATACATTGATACCGTTGAATATCCATTACAATCAAAAAGGTTTTTTAAAAGTTGATATAGCTTTATCTAGGGGAAGAAAAAAAGCTGATCTTAGAGAATATAAAAAACAGCAAGATTGGAAAAAAGAAAAATCAAGATTGGAAAATCTATGATTATCATTGCAATTGGATCTAACTTAGAATCCGAATTATTTGGAAGTCCATTAGAAAACTGTCTTACAGGAATTGAATTGTTAAAAAATTATTTTTTTTTATCAAAAATTTCTAAATTTTATAAAACTGAACCAATTCCTAAATCAAACCAACCTTGGTATGTAAATGCTGTAGTAGAAATCAAAACAAATTTATCACCAAATGATGTTATTCAAAAATTGTTCTCAATAGAGAATAGTTTTAAAAGAATTAGAAAAAAAAGAAATGAACCACGCGTTATCGATTTAGATCTTCTATGTTATAAAAATGAAATTATAAAAACTAATGATTTAATAATTCCTCATCCTAGGTTGCACTTAAGAAAGTTCGTAGTTAAACCCATTTGCGATATAAATCCTTTATGGAACCATCCTGTATTTAAAATAAAAGCTAAATATTTACTGAAAAACCTTGCAAATCAAAAAATAATTAATATAAATCAATTCTATGGCAAGAGTAACAACAGAAGATTGTACAACATCAATACCTAATAGATTTCAATTAGTTATTTATTCTTGCAGAAGAGCCAGAGAACTTTTATCCGGCAGTGAGTCCAACGTCCCAATTGATAATGACAAACAAACAGTTATAGCATTGAGGGAAATAGCTGAAAAAAAGATTGATTTAGTAAAAGTTTGGGAAGATATTGTTTCTAATGCTCAAAAATATCAGCCTGCAGAGGATGCTGATATTGATGACGATGAAGCAGTACCTTTGAATACTAATGCATCACAAGTCTCTTTTGATAATTTCGAGAAAGAAAACGCTTCAGAGAAAAAAAGAAAGAAAATATATATGACTGAAGATGAAATTCAAAAACTTATCGAGAAAAGAAAAATTGATAAACAGGACCCAACTTCTGAAATAGGAGTTGATGTAGAAGGTAAGTCTCCTGTTGAAGGCACAAATACTGTTGAATAAAGTTACTGTAATCAGGTAAATAATAAATTATATTATTATTAAACAAATATATTTTATTATAAATCGTGCTAAGGCAAGTTGAGTTAATTGAAAAAGTAAAGTCTTATGATCCGTATGTTCATGAAGAGATGTTAAATCGTGCATACGTTTATTCTATGAAAGCACATGGATCTCAGAGAAGAGCATCTGGTGATCCATATTTTTCTCACCCTCTAGAAGTTGCTGGAATACTCGCAGAATATAAATTTGATTCAAAAACAATTATAACAGCATTACTTCATGATGTTGTAGAAGATACAAAAAAAAATCTAAAAGATATAAGAGAAAATTTTGGAAATGAAATCTCTTATCTTGTTGATGGGGTTACCAAGCTCTCAAAATTAGAAGGAAGATCAGATAAATTTAAACAAGCGGAAAACTTCAGGAAATTATTGCTTGCAACTTCAAAAGACATAAGAGTGCTTTTAGTTAAGTTAGCAGATAGACTGCACAATATGAGAACAATAAGTCATATAAAAGAAAATGAAAAAAAAAAAAGAATTGCAATTGAAACTCTTGAGATTTTTGCACCCTTGGCAGAACGACTTGGTATGCAAGAAATTAGAGCAGAGTTGGATGATTTAAGTTTTAAAATAATTGAACCTGAGATAAGAGAGTCAATCGTTTACAGGTTGGAGATGCTAAGGCAACAAGATGAAGATTTGCTTCATAAAACAATTAATATGATTAAAGATTTACTGGATAAAAATAAAATTAAAGCAGATATTTATGGACGTGAAAAAAAACCTTTTTCGATCTGGAAAAAGATGAAGGTAAAATCTGTTAATTTTTCTCAATTATCAGATATCATGGCATTTACCATTCTTTTAGATTCTCCAGAGCAATGCTATTTAGTTTTAGGGTTATTGCATCAAAAATATTCTTATGTTCCAGGAAGGTTTAAAGATTATATTTCAACTCCTAAACCCAATGGTTATCAATCTTTACATACAACACTTATAGGACCCCTAAATCAAAGAATAGAGATACAGTTAAGAACTTTAAAAATGAATGATTTAGCTAATTTAGGAGTTGCTGCACACTGGATTTATAAGGATAATATTGATAACAAGGATGGTAAACAGTTTAAAGGAATAAGCCAAATTCTTGATATATTAGACCAGTCTAAAGAACCCGAAGAATTTCTAGAACACACTAAACTTCAAATGTACGCAGATCAAGTATTTGTATTTTCACCGAGTGGAGATTTAATTTCATTACCAAAAGGTGCAATGCCATTAGATTTTGCTTTTGCAGTTCACACGGATGTGGGAATTAACTGTATTGGAGTAAAAATTAATAACTCTATTAAACCGCTCTACACGAAATTAAAGAATGGCGATCAAGTTGAAATTTTAACTGGAGAAGAAAATATTTTATCACCAAAATCATTGGAACTTTCAATAACGGGAAAAGCACAGGCTTGTATAAAAAGATTTTTACATGCTATGGAAGATAATGAATTAAAGGAACTTGGAAAAGAAATACTGACTAATCAATTTAAAAGCGAAGGGATAAGATTTTCAGAGAGAAATCTGAAGACTGCCGCAGAAAATTTTAAATTAAAAAATGATCAACTTTTTTTAAAAATTGGTAGAGGCGAATTAGAGCCGTTTAAGATAATTCTTTCATTATATCCGGAAAAAGAATTAATTAAATCAAATGAAAAGATTGTTTTATTAAATGAAGTTTTAGAGAAAAAGAAAGTTTCAATACCATTGAACAAACTTACACCTGGCATGAGCATACATTATGCTAATTGTTGTAACCCAATACCCGGAGATTCTGTTTTAGCCTATATATCTCAGGGTAAAGGATTAATGATTCATTTAGAATCTTGTGATGAATTAAAAAAAAATCAATTAAGTAAATCAAAATTAGTTAATGTAAGATGGGAGGATTTTTCTGATAAAAATAAGGAATTTGTTGTAAAAATTAATGTTACTATAAAAAATAAAATTGGTTCTTTGGGCTCTTTATCTTCAATGATTGGTAAGTCATTAAGTAATATTCGTAATTTAAAAATAATTGATAGAACAAGTGATTTTTATAAAATAGATGTCGAAATTGATGTTAAAAATATAAAACACTTGGAGAAAGTTATGGTTTCCTTGAGAACCTCAGAATTTATTGAGAATGTTATAAGAGTTTGAGTGTGTGCTATGAAAAAAATTATTAATTTTTTTAAATTACAAAAATATAAAATAGTAAGAATTAAAGATTTTCCAGAATCAGTTGCAATCGGTTTATCATGGGGTGTTGCAGTTTCTTTTACGCCTCTTTTAGGGTTTCACCTAATTATATGTTATCTTGGAACATGGTTGATGAGAGGTAACATTATCGCAGCTACTGTTGGAACAATAATAGGAAACCCTTGGACATTCCCATTTTTTTTTTATGTTGATTATAAAATTGGTACATTGTTTTTTTTTGAAAAGATATATTTTTATGAATTTAAAATAAATTTTTTCATAAATAATTTTGAGAAATTATTTTATCCAACTCTATTTGGAAGTCTACCATTAGCTATTATATCGTGGTTTTGTACTTACTATTTAATGAAAAAATACTTATCTGAAAGAACAAATGAGAAAAATAAGACTAGGGGTTAATATTGATCATGTTGCAACCTTGAGAAATGCCAGAGATGATAACTTTCCCTGTCTAATTGAGGTAGCAAAAAAACTGAAATCACTTAAAGTTGATAGCATAACTGTTCATTTAAGGGAAGACAGAAGACATATTAAAGATTTTGATGTTAGGGCGTTAAAAAAAACTGATTATTTGCCATTAAATTTAGAAATGGCTGCCACAAATGAAATGAAAGAAATTTGTTTAAATATAATGCCTTCAGCTTGTTGCATTGTTCCTGAAAGAAGAGAAGAGCTAACCACAGAGGGTGGCTTGGATGTGAAAAGTCAGATGAATTATCTAAGAAATTACCTTCCAGAATTAATTAAGAAAACTAAAGTTGCACTTTTCGTAGACCCAGATTTAGAACAAATTACATTCGCCAAAGAGTTAGGGGTTAGTGCAGTTGAGATTCACACAGGTAAATATTCAAATTTATTTGGTTCAAATAAATATTTCAAAGAACTTGAAAAAATTAAAACTGCTGCGAGTTATTGTTCAAGAGTTGGACTAAGCTGTCACGCTGGGCATGGATTAAATTATGATAATGTCAGTGAAATAGCGAAGATAAATGAAATAATGGAACTTAACGTAGGACATTTTTTGATAAGTCATTCGTTATATACTGGATTAGATGATACTATTAAAAAGTTTTTAGCTATAATTAATCACCCTAAATCACAAAAAATTTCGTAAATAATTATGTATAAATATTCTCAAAGCAAAACAAAAAAAAATATTATTCAAATTTTTTATGCCATTGTGGCAGCTCTAATAATTAGAAGTTTTTTGTTTGAACCTTTTAGTATTCCATCTGGCTCTATGTATCCTAACTTAAAAGTTGGTGATTATTTGTTTGTTTCAAAATTTTCCTATGGTTTTTCCAGACATTCACTTCCATTCAGTGTGCCATTAATTCCAGGAAGAATCTTTTACAAAGAGCCAAAAAGAGGAGATATTGTTGTTTTTAAAACACCTACAGATAATAGAACTGACTACATAAAAAGATTGATAGGGTTGCCAGGTGACAAAATTAGCGTTAAATCGAGTGAAGTTTTCATCAATGATACTAGAGTTGAAAGAGAACTTGTTTCAAATGAAATATATAAATATTTTGATGTACAGAAAATCAAAGAAATTCTTCCAAACAAAAAATCATATGAGATTTATGAATTTGAAAAACCAATTCCTGGTTATAATACTGATGACTCTAGTGAAGTAATTGTTCCGCAAGATAGTTTTTTTGTTATGGGAGATAATAGGGATAATTCTCAAGATAGTAGATCTATAGGGTTTATTCCAAAGAATAACCTTGTTGGAAAAGCACAAATAGTTTTTGTATCATTTGATGTAAATATTGGTAGTTTTTTAAAATTTTGGACTTGGTATCCAGCATTGAGAAAAGATAGATTTTTTGTTAGTTTGCATCCTAAAGATGAATTGAACAATGAATGATTCAAAAAAATTAATGGAAAAAATAGGATACCATTTCCAAGATATTACGCTCTACAGAACTGCACTAACCCATTCCAGTTATTCAAAGGACCTTGAAAGAAATCAAAATTATGAACGCCTAGAATTTTTGGGTGATAGAGTTTTAGGATTGATAATATCCGATGAAATATATAGAAGGTTTTCAGAGTCAACTGAGGGTGAACTAGCTAAAAAACTTTCTTTTCTTGTCTGTAAAGCAACACTTAGAAAAATAGCTAAAGAAATACTGATTGGAGACTTTATAATTTATTCAAACAAATTAAAAAAAAGTTCTCTTGATACAATTAAAGCTAACTCATTAGAAGCATTGATTGGAGCAATTTATTTAGATTCAGACATTAATATGACATCAAAAGTTGTACTTAATTTATGGAAAAAATATATTGATAATATAAATCTATCCTCATTTGACCCAAAGTCTAGACTTCAAGAGTGGTGTTTAAAGAAAAATAAAAAACTACCGGTTTATCAGGTACTAAAAAAAACAGGTCCCGATCATAACCCTACTTTTAAAATAAAAGTCCTTGTAGACGAACTTACGTTTTCATTAGCTAATGGAAAAAGTAAACAAGATGCAGAAATAAATGCTGCTAGCAAACTTCTTAAGGAAATAAGTGAATAAAAAATGCGGCAAAATTTTGTTATCTGGTTTTTCAAATGCAGGTAAGTCAACTTTAATTAATACTTTTTTTAAAAAAAAAGTTTCAATTGTTTCTAATAAAGTTCAAACAACAAACAAAAAGATACGTGCAATATTAAATTTTAAGAGTAGTCAATTAATTTTTTTTGATACACCTGGAATTGTTACAGACAAAAAATTTTTTAATAAACAGTTATCTAGATCGTTGAATGATGAATTAGAAACAGTTGACTTAAATCTTTTTGTTTTAGACTCTTCAAAAAAGACAAATAATACCTACCTTGAATATATTAAGATTATTACACGTAAATGTAAAAAAAATTTTCTTATTCTCAATAAGGTAGATTTAATAGAGAATGAAAGGTTATTATTAATTATAAAGCGAGTTAATGAACTTATTAGATTTGATGAAACTTTTCCAATATCAGCCAAAAAGAACCTAGGAATAGATAAAGTTCTTGAAAATATAGTGAAATCAATACCATATAACGATTGGGTTTACAATAATTTAGTTCCAGATAACAATGAAATTAATCTACATTTATCGGAAATAACGAGAGAAAAAGTTTTTGAATTATTAAACAAAGAAATTCCATATTCAATAGAAATTAAAACTTCATTAGAAAATCTCAAAAAACAAAATAAAATAGAGCAGATAATATTTGTTGCTAAAAAATCGCAAAAATCAATTTTAATTGGAAAAGGTGGATCAAAAATTAAACAAATTGGAATTAGAGCAAGGCTTGAAATAGAAAAATTACTCAAACGAAAAATTTTTTTAGACTTAAAAGTTTCTAATAGATTTTAATTGATGCAAGTTGAAGATAAAGGTTTTTTCTTAGGGTCTAAACAATATGGAGAAAAATCTAGTATAGTTTTTATTTTTTCAAAAAATCATGGTCTAATTAAAAGTTTAACCAAATTTACAAAAAAAGACTCTCATTCTTTTATGACCATTGATAGGATAAGTTTTGTATGGAAAGCAAAACATCAAGATAATTTAGGTTTTGTTAAGTT
>MDTB01187896.1_pt1 | contig 15185 bp, 15 predicted proteins | sample 811161 | NCBI WGS metagenome assembly MDTB01 (sample SAMN05326650, study PRJNA326480) | marine metagenome | isolation source: seawater | place: Mediterranean Sea | collected 2009 | reverse complement strand
ACTAGCTGTTTATTTTGATTAAATATATACTCTTCGACCTCGATGAAACCGTACATGTCACTTTGATAAATTTGTTTTGCAAAAATCTCGTAGATTTCTCCGAGTTGCATAAAAATTATTTTATATGTGGTCTTTTTCTTCATAATTAGATATATGGGTACAAAACTTTATATTAAAACCTATGGTTGTCAAATGAATGAATATGATAGCCAGAAAACATTAGAGATACTGAAAAAAGATCCTACGGTCGAAGAGACGGATAATCTTAATGATGCTGATATTATTTTGCTCAATACTTGCTCCATCAGAGAAAAAGCTGAAGAAAAAGTTTATTCAGAATTGGGAAGACTTAATAAATTAAAGAAGGCTAATCCTAATTTAAAAATTGGAGTTGGGGGCTGCGTTGCCACACAAGAAGGTAAAAACATTTATAAACGTGCACCTTATGTTGATTTAATTTTTGGACCCCAAACTATACATAAGGTTCCTTCTTTGATTAAAGAAGAAAATAAGATTCAAGCTGTAGATGTGTCCTTTCCTATTGAAGAAAAATTTGACTCACTGCCAGAGCCAGACGCAACAGGTGCATCTAGCTTTGTATCGATTATGGAAGGCTGCTCAAAATATTGTTCTTTTTGTGTTGTTCCATATACCAGAGGAGATGAGGTCAGCAGAAAGCCTGAGCAAATATTTGATGAGGTGGCGAGATTAGTCGAGCAAGGAGTTTCAGAAATAGTCTTTATTGGGCAAAACGTAAATGCCTACAAGTATGCCTTAAACGGAAGATTGCTTGGCTTATCAGACTTAATTGAGATATGTGGGAGCATTGATGGAGTTGAAAGAATTAGATATACAACATCTCATCCGTTAGAGATGACTGATGATTTGATTGATGCATATGGTCACGTTCCTCAATTGGTAAGTCATTTACATCTTCCTGTTCAGTCAGGCTCAAATGACATTCTTACAAAAATGAAACGGAACTATTCTAGAGAAGAATATATTGAAATAATAGATAAGTTACTCAAAGTCAGACCAAATATAAAAATTTCTTCTGATTTCATAGTAGGGTTTCCTAACGAGACTGATTTTGATTTTCAGCAGACTATGGACCTTATTGAAGAGGTTAAGTTCGACGCATCTTTTAGTTTCATCTATTCAGCAAGACCTGGTACCCCAGCCTCTCAACTTGAAGATATAGTCCCATTAGAGGTAAAAAAAGAACGCTTGTACATTCTCCAGAAACGTATTGATAGACTTCAACTGGACTATAGCAACGATCTTGTGAACTCAATTCAAAGATGTCTGGTTACAGGAGTGTCAAAAAAAGATGTCAATCAATTACAAGCAAGAACCGAGTGCAACAGAGTTGTAAATTTTGACTTCCAAAATATCAATATTCTAGGTAAATTAGTAGATATTGATATTACTAAGGCATACCAGCGTTCATTGACGGGCAAGATTTTAAATTCTGAAGGAGTTTTTTAAACCTTAATGGCAGAAATCAATCAAACTCTCACGCAACTAAAGCTTGAACCAGCAAATACCAAAAACCTTAAATCTTTTGTAGGAGAATTAAACGGCAATCTTAAAATTCTTGAAAAGGGGTTTGGAGTTAAAATTTTTCAAAATGGAAACAAGGTCAGTATTTCTGGTAATAAAGAAAGTATTAAGAAAGCCTCTAATGCAATTCAAGATTTATATGCAACAACAACCAAAGGGATCGAGCTTTCTAAGGAAACAATTCAAATGGCAATAAATAATAATGATGACATTAATCCCGCCCCTATTTCCACAAGCGGTAATGAATACATCATCAAGACACCCAAAAAAATAATCAAGCCAAGAGGAAGAAATCAAAATGATTATTTGGGTAATATGAAAAATTTTGAGGTTAATTTTGGGGTTGGCCCAGCCGGAACTGGGAAAACATATTTGGCTGTAGCAAAGGCAGTAGAGATGCTTGTTCAAGAGGAAGTAAAAAAAATTATCCTCATACGACCAGCAGTTGAAGCTGGTGAAAAGCTTGGCTTTCTGCCCGGTGATTTATCTCAAAAGGTTGATCCCTATCTTCGGCCACTATATGACGCACTATACGAAATGCTAGGCTTTGAGCAGGTAGTGCGTCTGCTAGAAAAAGAAATTCTTGAAGTTGCTCCCCTTGCGTATCTTAGGGGCAGGACCTTGAACAATGCTTTTATAATTATGGATGAAAGCCAAAACACTACCGTCGATCAGATGAAAATGTTTTTAACGAGAATGGGCTTTGGATCATATGCTGTCATTAATGGTGACATGACTCAAATTGATTTGCCTAAAAATATTCAGTCTGGGCTCTCTCATGCCCTAAAAGTTTTAGATGGGTTAGAGGATATTGGCTTTACAATTTTTAATTCCAAAGATGTTGTTAGACATCCCTTGGTAAGAAAGATTGTTGATGCATATGACAATTTTGATCAATAAAAAATTGAGCCTTAACATTTTAAATCATAACTTTACAGAGATCTCATCTGAGTTAGAGTCAAGGCTAGAGTTATTAGCTGAGCATATTTTATTTGATCAAAATGAAAATAAATTAAAAGTAAATCTTAAACTTATCTCAAGCAAGGAAATGATTAAGTTAAGTGGAGATTTTAGAGCAAAAAACTTAGATACAAATGTTTTATCTTTTCCTGCGGATAAAGATATTCAAAAGATTTCAGGAGAACTTGGTGATATTGCAATAAGCATACCCTACATACAAAATGAGCTACAGAACTTGAATCGAGGCCTAGACGATCATATGATGCATCTATTAGCTCATGGAATACTCCACTTACTAGGTTTTGATCATCACAAAGATCAGGATGCCAATATAATGGAGGCTCAAGAAATTAAATACTTAGAGTTTTTTAAAATAGCTAACCCTTACCTAATATGACAAATCAAGATACTGAAAAAGACCAGCCTCCGTCGAGTTTGTTAAATAAAATAAAACGTTTTTTTACAATAAAACCAACAAGCCTTGATGATGTATCCGTGCTTTTAGAAGACGCACTTAGCGCTAGGCTTATAGATAAAGAAGCTCAATTTATTGCAGAACGAGCAATTAGATTGGGGGATACAACTGTAAAAGAAATCATGGTACCCAGAGTTGAGATGGTCATACTTGCACCTGACGAAGATCCCATGGGTATGATCGCTAGAATAATTGACTCTGGTCACTCTAGATATCCAGTTCTTGGGCCGGCTAAAAACGAAGTTCAGGGGATATTACTTGCTAAAGATCTTCTTCCTATAATTAATAAAGATTTAGAAGACTTTAATCTAAGAAATCTAATTAGAGATATTAAAGTTGTACCAGAATCAAAGAAAGCTGACTCCTTGCTAGAAGAATTTAAAAAAGATCGATCTCATATGGCAATAGTTATTGATGAGTACGGGACAATATCAGGATTGGTAACCATTGAAGATATCTTGGAAGAACTTGTTGGTGAAATAGAGGATGAGCATGATTCAGATGATGAAGACCTTATTCAAGTGAGTGAGTATGAATATATAGCTGATGCAACACTGGAACTATCAGAATTTGAAGCCAAATTTAACAAAAATTTTAACGGCATGGATGCAGAAACTTTGGCCGGATTATTTATCAATAAATTAGGATTCCTTCCAAAGGTTGGCGACAAAATTGAATTGGATGATATGATTTTAGCGGTAACAGCTGCCGACAAAAGAAAAATAAAAAAAATTGGCATCACCATTAAAACAAATACATAAAACCCCTTTAATTCAATACATATTTTTAGGGTTTATTGGCGCACTTTCCACCCTCGCCTTTAGTCCATTTGATATTAAGTTAGTTATTCCATTAACCTTAATAGCTCTCATTTATTCGGTTGCCAATTCAAAAAATTTTTTTGATGCGCTGAAGCTTACTTTTTCCTGGGGTATGGGATATTGGATAAGTGGAACCGGCTGGCTTATAGTAAGTATTTACTACTACGGAAACACTAACATTATAATATCTATCTCTATTATAGTATTAATGGGAATATTACTGTCAGCAGTATTTATCGCGCCTTTTGCAGCTGTAAGATTTATTGAATTTACCCCTAATATACTCATGAATAGTCTTATCCTTTCAAGTTGGTTAATGCTACTGGAGTTAGCAAGATTTTTTTTATTAGGCGGCTTCCCATGGTTATTACCTGGATTAGTATTCTTGGATACTTTTGGTCAAGTTTTAGTGCCTAATATAGGAGTATATGGTGCTTCGTATATTATTTATTTTCTATCATCATTCCTTGCCTTAAGCATAGCAAATCAGAAAAAGAATTTTTTATTTGCGGGATTAATCTCTCTAATAATTTTCTTGCCATATCAAAAGAATCATTATGAAACTTCCGAAGAAAGTTTAAATCTTTCTATTATCCAGCCATCGCTAGATCCTTTTGAAAAATATAAATCTGGATCAAATAAAAGTATTGAGGATGTGTTGGTAAATTTAACAAATCAGAACAAAAATAAAGACCTTATCATTTGGCCAGAATCACCTTTACCCTATACAACTGCAAATCCAAAAATGGAAAGGTTGATTTCCAGGATAAATGATGGACCAGCTATATTATCTGGATCTTGGCAGTATAAAAATAATAGTCTTTATAATTCAATGACTATTTTAGGAACTGACCAAGCCTACCTAAAGAAGCATCTTGTACCTTTTGGTGAATACGTCCCTTTTGAAGGTATTTTAAGAGGATTGATTGAATTTTTTGATATGCCTATGTCATCTTTAAGCGCTGGAGGTTCTAATCAGGGCCTTCTAGAGTTTAAAGATTTTAGAATTCTAGGAATGATCTGTTTTGATATTGCCTTTCCTTTAAGTTATTTAAAAGAGATTAAAGAGGCTGATTTTATAGTAAATATTAGCAATGATACCTGGTTTGGAGGCTCATATGGTCCATATCAACACCTACAGATCGTTAGAGCGCGTGCATTAGAGTCTAATAAGTGGATTGCAAGAGGAACCTCAGATGGAATATCAACAATAGTTGATAATAATGGAACAATTGTTGATATTTTAACAAAAGGTAAAAAAGGTTTCTTAAACGGCACTATATTCAAAACTTCTAAATCTACCTTTTTTTATTCTTATGGATTCTTTTTGACTCCAATATTATCATTCATTGTATTGATAAGTGTTCTTGTATTAAGATTGAGAAGATGAAACTCTTTGTATTGATCTTAACTCAGATAATCTCTTTATCCTTATTTGCAGATTATTCTATTAATGTAAGCATTTCTGAGCAGAGGCTTTATTTGCTTAGGGATGGCAGCACAATTAGAAGCTACCCTATATCTAGCTCTGCCTATGGCGAAGGTCAGACAGAGAACTCCTTAAAGACCCCCCTTGGGAAACACGAAGTGCAAACTAAAATAGGAACAAATGTTACAAAATATCATTTTTTTGTAAGCCGAGAACACATCTCTCAGGAAATTAATATTATTCATGAGTCGATTGATTCTCCTGATGACTTTATTACAACGCGTATTATGTGGCTTACAGGGTTAACAGAGGGCTTTAACCGAGGTGGAAACGTCGATTCTTTTGATAGATATATCTATATACATGGTACCCATGAAGAGGGGTTAATAGGTAAAAAGGCATCACATGGCTGCATCAGGATGCTAAACCATGATGTTTTGGAGCTTTATAAGATAATTCCAGCAAAAACAGCTGTGAACATCTATTTATAGGCTTTTAAGCTTATACTCCGCCCATATTAGCGTTTTTAAAGCTTAGTAGCTCTGATCTATCCTCTAGAGCAGGAGCTTCACCAAATACGCCTGATTCATCTGCTAGTTTTTTCAATAATGGTGCAGGTTTCCAGAAATTCTCATCTAACTCAGAGAAATCACCCATTTTCTTTATGACCTCAGATAAACCTAGCTGATTAGCATAGAACATTGGCCCGCCTCTCCAGATCGGGAATCCATAACCATTTATATAAACTATATCCATATCACCCGATCTTTGGGCTACACCTTCCTCTAAAATGCGCGCACCCTCATTTACAAGACTTAATATACATCTATCTATAATTTCTTGATCGGATATCTCTCTTCTATTGATATTATTTTGATCAGATATTTCTTTATATATTGCCTCATTTTCTGGTGCAGGGTTCGGTGCTCGAGAGCCTTCTGAATAATTATAAAAACCCTTAGAGGTTTTTTGACCAAACCTATCTTGCTCGCATAAAGCATCAGATATTTTATTTGCTAGTGGAGTTTCCATATCAGCCAATTTTCGAGCTCTCCATCCAAGGTCTAAGCCAACCAAATCTAGCATCCTAAATGGCCCCATACTCATACCAAATGATTCAAGAGCACTATCTACTTGATTCGGCAATGCTCCTTCAAGAAGGAGCATATTTGCTTGATGTGTATACCCGGCTAGCATTCTATTTCCTATGAACCCAGGAGCATTGAGTGAAACTACGGCAGCCTTACCCATCTTCTTTCCAATAGACATTACAGTTGCCATAGTTTCATCTGAGGAATCTTTTCCTCTAACAACTTCAAGTAATCTCATTACATTTGCTGGACTAAAAAAGTGAGTACCTACTACTTTTTCAGGCCTATTGGTTGAAGCAGCAATTGCATCAATATCTAGTCCTGAAGTATTAGATGCAAGAATAGCATGAGACTTTGTGACCGCATCCAAACTTTTAAAGATTTCCTGTTTTAAGTCCAAATTTTCATATACAGCCTCAACTGCAATATCAACATCTGACAAGTCATCGTATGAAAGTGTGGGAGTAATCAAACCCAAAACCATATCTTTTTGTTCTTGCGTCATTCTTCCTCTATCAACCATCATTTGATAATTACCTTCTATTACTCCCATACCTCTTTCAAGGTTTTTTTCATCTTGATCAAGAACTAAAACTCTGATGCCTGCATTTGCAAAGTTCATCGCAATTCCTCCACCCATAGTTCCTGACCCAACAATTCCTGCCGAGCTAATTGGTAGAAGGGGAGTTTCTTTTGGAATATCAGAAATTTTTGATGCTGCACGTTCACCAAAGAAAATATGGATCATAGCTTCGCGCTGGGGATTCACTAAACATTCTAGAAAATACTCAGATTCTTTCTTCATTCCAATATCAAAATCATCTTCATTAATTGCAGCTTCTACACAAGCGATAATTTGCCCTGGAGCAAACTGTCCTCTTCTAGTTTTAGCTGCCAGTGCTTTAGCTTCAGCAAGCACATTGTCATCACCTCTAGCTTCAATCACTTTCTCATTTTTATCTCTTACTTTTGGATGAGCATCTAACCCAATTTTTTCTTTAAGAAACTCTATGGCATCATCTATAAGGTCATTTTCTGAAATAGCGTCTATTACTCCTTGTTGAAGGGCCTTTTTAGCTGATATTGGAGTGCCAGCAATCATCATTTTTAGCGCTTGAGATGGTCCAATAAGCCTTGGGAGCCTTTGAGTCCCGCCTGCACCAGGTAATAAGCCCAAATTTACCTCTGGAAGGCCAACAATCGCCTTATTTGTACCCATTCTGTAATTACATACAAGAGCAGTTTCCAATCCTCCGCCTAGAGCAGTTCCATTTATAGCTGCTAAAACAGGCTTTTTGCTATATTCAATTTCTTTTAATGCTGTGTGAAGGTCTGGTCCATCAGGCGTTTGACCGAATTCAGAAATATCTGCTCCAGCGATAAAAGATCTTCCCGCTCCTGTAAGAATAATTCCTTCAATTAGATCATCCTCATTAGCTTTAGTTATACAATCTGATAAACCAACTCTAACACCGCTACTAAGGGGGTTTACTGGGGGGTTATCTACTTCTAAAATCGCAATATTTCCATTAACGCTGTAATTTACTTTACCTTTTAATTCATTTGTCATAATTATCTCAAGATTAAAATTTTCAATCTGAAATTATATATTTTTTTACAGCTTTAGGCTTAAATATGTTGATTCTGTATTAATTTCTTATAAAAATAAATAATTCTTATATATTAAAATAAATTATATTTATTTATCATTTATATTGATATTTAATTATTAATATATATAATGATGTTTATCAGCATTTCTCTCCCCCTATGATTTGTTGATAATTCTCTGGAATTGTGGAGGGCTCAGCCCTCCACCACTTTTAAAAAGGTTATTTATGAAAAGTAAGTTAGTTGAACAATTCGAATTAGTAGCATTAGTCTCAATATTTATATCTTCTGTTTACGCTATTTCTCCATTAGTGTAATATCTTAAGGATGAAAAAACTTTTCGTCCTTTTGCTATCAATATTCTCAATTACATCATTTGCTTGTTCAGATGTGTTAAATAATACCCTAAGGGTCTTAGATTCAGATGATGAACAAAACTTATGCGAATATTCAGGAAATGTTGTACTTGTAGTCAATGTTGCAAGTAGGTGCGGTTATACCCCTCAATATGCTGCATTACAAAGAATATATTCAAAATATAAAGATGATGGGTTTGTGGTTCTAGGCATTCCATCAAGAGATTTCAAACAAGAATTTTCTGAGGAAGCTAAAGTTGCTGAATTTTGTAGCACCGAGTATGGAGTTGATTTCCCAATGTTTGCCACTGCTAAAGTAAAAGGTAAAGACGCTCATCCTTTTTATAAGAAACTTATTGCTGCATCAGGTAAAGAGCCTCGGTGGAATTTTGCAAAATACTTAATTGGTCGAGATGGTAAAGTTATTGATCATTATAAATCCAGAGTAACGCCCGAATCTGAAAAGCTTGTTTCAGCTATACAAGCCGTACTTTAATCTTTTCCTACAATTACTTTTTGTGGTTTGCAGTTTGCAAACACACCGTTGTCTAGAACTCCTGGAATTAAATTAATTTTTTGTTCTAGTTCCAATGGGTTTTCAATTTTTAAGTCTTTCACGTCTAGAATCTGGTTACCCTGATCTGTAAGAAAGCCTTTTCTTAATTCGGGTGTGCCACCAATCTTTACAATCTCACGGGCGACATAACTTCTACTCTTTATCATTACCTCAACAGGAAGCGGGAATTTACCTAAAACACTCACCAGCTTTGATTCATCAATAATGCATACAAATTCATTTGATGCTGATGCAACGATCTTTTCTCTAGTATGTGCTCCGCCTCCACCTTTAATAAGATTCTGAGAAGCATCTACCTCATCAGCACCATCTACATATACCAAAATCTCATTCACATCATTTAGCTCAAAGACCTCAATTCCAGATTTTTCTAATAACTGTGTAGATGCTTCTGAGCTTGATACCGTGCCTTTAAATATATGTTTAATTTTTGCAAGCTCTTCAATAAAATAATTTACTGTCGACCCTGTGCCAACTCCAATTATGGAATCTATATTAATTTTTGGTTTTATATATTCTATAGCTTGAATTGAAGCATTTAATTTTGAATTGCTCATTATGGGTATAATACTTAAATTATTATGCGACTTAAAATAAAAAAATCAGGCTCATACAAATTTTCTAAAAAATACTTAGATTTGATTGCTAACTCTAAAGTATATGATGTTGCTGACAAAACACCCACAACTTTTGCTGGCAACTTATCTAGCAAATTAAAAAATGATATTTATTTAAAGCGAGAAGATTTGCAGCCGATCTTTTCTTTCAAAATTAGAGGGGCTTATAATAAGATTGCTAGCCTAAGTCCGAAACAACAAAAGAGAGGAGTTTTGACTGCCTCAGCAGGCAATCATGCTCAGGGCGTAGCTAATGCATGCAAGAGATTAAAGGTTCCATGTTTCATAGTAATGCCGGTAACTACTCCTGAAATAAAAGTGAAATCTGTTAAGCGATTTGGCTCAAAAGTTTTGTTACATGGAGATAACTTTGATCAAGCCTCAAAAAAAGCATTGCAAATGGCAAAAGAACAAAAGCTTGAGTTCATTGAAGCATTTGATGATCCATTAACCATAGCTGGGCAGGGCACCGTTGGAAAAGAGATTTTTGATGATGATCAAGACTTAGATGTGATTTTTGTTCCAGTTGGAGGAGGGGGCCTCTTGGCAGGCGTAAGCGCTTGGGCCGCTCAAACTCAAAATAAAACTAAGATTTATGGCGTTGAAGTTGAAGATTCAGCCTGCTTAGCAGAAGCAATAAAGGCAGACAAAAGAGTGAGATTACGAGAGGTGGGATTATTTGCAGACGGAGTTGCGGTAGAGCGCATTGGAAAAAATAACTTTGATGTTATTAGAGAGTGTGTTGATGGAGTCATCACTGTCAGTATTGATGAATTATGTGCAGCAGTAAAAGATATTTTTGAAGATACAAGAGTTCTTTCAGAGCCTGCAGGTGCACTGGCCTTGGCAGGACTAAAAAAATATGCTGCAAAAATTTCAAATAAACGTCTGCTAGCTATTAGCAGTGGAGCAAATGTAAATTTTGAAAGGCTTAGTTATATTGTTGAGAGATCTGAGGTTGGAGAAAATAGAGAAAAACTTCTAAGCATAAAAATACCAGAGCAACCTGGAAGTTTTTTAAAGCTTTGTAAAGTCTTTGGTAAATCGCAGATTACAGAATTTAATTATAGATTTGCTAACAAGATAGACGCGCATGTTCTAGTGGGAATTAAAACTGAAAATGAAGGTGCCTTTAAAAAAATTAAAAATAAACTCTTAAAAAGTAAGTTTAAATTTTCTGACTTAACAAAAAATCAAATTTCAAATGATCATCTTCGACATATGGTAGGTGGACACAAGAGTATTATCTCAGAAAAAGATTCTGAGAGATTATATAGATGCCAATTTCCAGTAAGGCCAGGAGCTTTGATGGGATTCTTGGAGGATTTTGGTTCAAAGTGGAATATTTCTTTGTTCCATTATAGAAATCTTGGAGCAGCATTTGCTAATGTTTTAATTGGCATAGAGGACAAAAGTAAATCTGTCAATGCTTTAGAAAAGCATCTTAAATCTTTAGATTATAGTTTTGTTGAGGAAACAGATAACACTGCTTACAAAGAGTTCTTAAGGTAATGATTAAAGAATTTCAAATTTTTGTTCCTGACGAAAAAATTGAACTATTAAATAAAAAAATAGATTTAACCAGGTGGCCTGATGAGGTTAATGATGATCAATGGACTTTAGGTGCAAAGAAGTCTTATGTTCAAGACGCAGTCAAAACTTGGAGAAACAGTTTTGATTGGAGAAAACACGAATCCAAACTAAATGAAGCCGGCAGTTTTAAATATAAAACTAATTCAGGGCTTGAAATTCATTACTTGCATAAGAAATCTAATTCAAAAAATGCAATTCCGTTATTGCTTACACATGGATGGCCAGGAAGCGTTCAAGAATTTCTTAAAATTATGCCTGTACTATTAGATGGAAAGGATGGCATAGAATTCGATGTGGTCTGCCCGGCCATTCCTGGATATGGATTTTCAGATAAACCTACTAAGTTAGGCATGAATGCTCAAGAAGTAGCGAAGCTTGAAAATGAGCTCATGCTAGCTCTGGGCTACAAAAAATATATTGCTCAAGGAGGGGATTGGGGCTCAATGATAACAAAGTGGATAGCAGAGCTTTTTCCAGAAAATTGTTTAGGCATTCACTTAAATTTAGTTATAGCTTTTCCGCCTGATGGACAAGATCCCTTGAAGGGAGTTTCTGCTGATGAAGCCAAGGGAATGAAAAATATAGAAAAATACCAAGCAACGGGATATGGATATTTTGCTATTCAAAGCACCAAGCCTCAAACAGTTGGTTATGGCTTAAATGATTCTCCTGTTGGCTTAGCCGCATGGATTATTGAAAAATTTCACGGTTGGACAAAAGACGATACAGACAAACTTGTAGTCTCGCTAGATGAAATTCTAGCTATTGTATCTCTGTATTGGTATACGGAGTCCATAACATCTTCAGCAAGATTTTATTACGAGAATGGCCCATTAGGATTTACATTTAATCCAGTATCTCAACCAATGGCTGGAGCTATCTTTGAAAATGAAATTGCCAGACCGCCAAGAGTCTGGGCAGAAAAAATTTATAATATTGTCCAATGGAACCAATATCCAGGCGGTCATTTTGCAGCATTAGAGAATCCTGAGATTCTTGCAGACGATATTTTTAGCTTTGCTGCTAAATTAGAATTTTAAAAAGTAATTTTATGGTTAAGCAAATTTTTTAATCTGATGCTCTGAAAATACCATGTCTAATTTAATGTCATGCACTTCATTAATGGAGTTGTTGATAAATTGAAAATCATAAATTAAACCAATTAGTAGAGGCCTATTAACAACTTGTAAAATAGATTCTAAAAACCTGTCATAGTATCCTCCACCATATCCAAGCCTAAATCCATTTTTATCAACACCGACGCTGGGAATAATAATTATTTCATGATCAGCCGGGTTGAATTCATCACCATCTGAAGGCTCGAAAATCCCATATTTATTTTTATTGAGTCTTCTTAAATTTTTGGGCGCAATCAAACTCATTGAATTATCCGGTCCGACTTTTGGAAAAGTAGTAAAGAGATTTTTCTGGAATCTCTCGTTTGTAAGAATCTCTAGATTGACTTCATTGTTAATAGAAAAGTAACTGCCTAATACTTTGATCTTATCTAAGCCTAACTCTAAGTTAGCTTTTTGAAGCATTTCATTTGATAGATTGGTAACTTCAGATGAACTTAAAGTATCTCTTATCTTAAGAATAGATTTTCTATATTTCGTTTTCACATTTGTGCTAACTAAAAACCAATTCACCGCTACTCATCGTTACCTGAACCGAAAGCTCAGGTGGTGAAGCTCATACTGCATCAGGCTTCCCTCAATGGTAATGCGCAACAGCAGCAGTGGAAAATCACCTTTAAATATATTATCGGTTCAAAGAATCTCGATAAGTTGGCGAATGAACCAGTTACCAATATTATAGATTAGATAATTTCAAAAAGTTATAAACGATTATTTTTTATTTTTGATGAAGATTTTCTCTAATTAAGAGACTTTTCAATTTGCACAACTAGCTTATCAATACTTTTTTCATCAGTCTGTGATAGCGCATTTCCTTCTTGGGGAAGTTGACTTTTAAATGCTAAATCTAAACTTGTTAGAATCAGAGCATTAGATTTATCAGGAATAGAGTCTATTTGCTCATTTAATATTTCAGCCGCTTTTATTAGACCATCCTTGTCTTTTGGCGGACAGGCAATTGATATTTTTTTGCCCATAATCATAAGATCTAAGATTTCTTTATTGCTCATGCGATTTGATAACTTTAATTAACTTATTATTTAATTTTTCAAGCTTTTTGATGTCGTTTGCTTGAGTTAGCTTATGTTGCTTCCACTCTCTTTCTTTTTTAATGTAAGCATCAATGATACCTTTTTGCTCATTAAATCGTTTTAAAAGCATTTCAACTTTTCGAATTAAAATATTGATAGAATTTTTTGAACTTTCACTCATATGAATATACTAAGTTTAAGTCTAAGTATGTAAATAGGGAAGTTTGAAAAAGAAAAGAGTAGAATGAGCACATGAATGATAGATATATAGAACGAAGAAACAAACTGGGTTCAATGCTGCCAAAGAACTCTGCTGTAGTCATTGCAGGCGCATCGACTCAATACAGAAATGCAGATTCATCTCATGCTTTTAGACAAGATAGCAATTTTTGGTATCTCAGCGGCTTTAATGAAGCTGAGTCAACATTGGTTCTTTTGATCAATGAAAATAAAGATGTGCAATCCATAGTTTTTGTTCCTGAAAAAGATGAATTAAAAGAAATTTGGGATGGCTATAGAGCTGGGCCTGAAGGAGCTATAAAAGACCATGGTTTTGACCTTGCATTTAACAATACTGAGATTGATCAGAGATTGCCCGACTTATTAGCTGGCCGTAATCAGGTTTTTTATCCAGTAGGAAAGAGCCAGAGATTAGATGCGGATATTATTGAATGGATTAAATCTGCAAAATCAAAAGATAGGCACAGTTCAGCCATTGATATTGCTGATGCATCATCCAAAGTTGGCAATCAGAGACTTATCAAGGATGAAGATGAAATTAAAACAATGAAGAAGGCTTGTCAAATTTCTGCTGAAGCTCATGTTGAGGCGATGAAATTTGTAAAGCCAGGCATGACAGAGCAAGAAATGGAGGCATTTTATCAGTACGAATTCTCAAAAAGAGGAGGACGTTTTTCTGCCTATACACCCATTGTAGCTGGCGGAGAAAATGCTTGCGTTCTTCACTATGTAGAAAACTCAAAACCACTTAAAGATGGAGAGTTGCTTCTGGTTGATGCTGGATGTGAATTTGAATTGTATGCGTCAGATATTACTAGAACTTATCCAATCAATGGCAAATTTACTGCTCCACAACTAGCTATTTATGAAGTTGTTTTAGAGGCTCAATTGAAAAGCATTGAAGCAATTTCTATAAATAATAATGTTATGGATGCCCAAATAATTTCTGAAAAGGTAATTACACAGGGTCTAATTGATCTCGGGATATTGCAAGGTTCAATGGAAGAGCTTCATGCTGCTGGAGCTTTTAAGGATTTTTATATGCATAAAATAGGCCATTGGTTAGGCATAGATGTTCATGATGCTGGCGATTATATGGAAGATGGTAATTATATGAATTTCAAGCCCGGCATGATTACAACCGTAGAACCTGGTATTTATATTTCTTCATCTTCAGACGTTGAAGATAAATGGAAAGGGATAGGCATTAGGATCGAAGATGATATTTTGGTCACCGCTGATGGTAATGAAAATCTAACTGCCTTTGTTCCTTCAAATCCTAAAGAGATAGAAGCATTAATGGCTTAAAGTTTGTATGTCTCAATCTGTATTGATTTCTGGAGGAGGGATTGTAGGATCCTTTCTAGGTCTTGAGCTTGCAGCAAGAGAAATACCTTTTAAAATTATCGAAAAAAAGCCTTTTGCTTCTTCAGAAAATGATCACATTAGGTCTTTAACTTTAAACTTAAGCGCTAGTGAAAGACTTGATTATCTCGGAGTTACAACTACCTCTTCTTTAATTCAAAGAATGAAGATATTTGATGGCTCTGGATCTGGGAGATTATCGTTTAATTGTGATGAGGCTAACATTGATTATTTAGCGAAGGTTTTTAGTTTTAATGATTTAAGAGAGGCTTTGATTAAAAGGGTTGAAAGCTCAATATCTATTGGCGATGAGATCAGTT
>MDTB01062958.1_pt1 | contig 15185 bp, 18 predicted proteins | sample 811161 | NCBI WGS metagenome assembly MDTB01 (sample SAMN05326650, study PRJNA326480) | marine metagenome | isolation source: seawater | place: Mediterranean Sea | collected 2009 | reverse complement strand
TCGTCAGCAGAGAGCAAGCTCTCTCTGTTACCGTTCTACTTGCATGTGTTAGGCCTGCCGCTAGCGTTCATCCTGAGCCAGGATCAAACTCTCCATTGTTAAAAAAGTTTAGTTTGTATTTATGACTCAAAAAATAACGGGGTAAGATATGTTCTTACCTCTCCTCTTTCAATATATTTTTCAATGAACTTTACATTTTAGTTAAAAATCTAACAAAAACGGACGCAAATGTACAAACTTTTTAGTTCCATACAAATGTTTTTTAAAAATAAATTAATTATGTTCCAAAAAAAAGAAAATAGTCCTTCAAATAGTTCTTCAATTTAAGAAATTATTTAAAAAAAAAAAAATTAAAATTACCACAATACTTATGGATTGAATCTTGATACATTAATTATTTTACCATTAATAGTTTGTTTTGCTGAAAAAGAAAAATTAAATATGTATTTTGAAATTTGTTCAGGAGTTACTTGAGCTTTTATTCCCGGGAAAGCCTTACTGAACATTTCTGTTTGAACTGAACCTAATGCAAGTGCATTAAAAGTTAAATTTAAATCTTTGTATTCTTCAGCTAAACATTCAGTTAAACAATTCAATGCAGATTTGGATGAACTATATACAGATAAGCCTTTATATTTTGATGAACCAGTGATTCCTCCTACACTTGAAATATTTATAATATGAGCATCATCAGCAAATGAAGACAAAAGTTTTTGAATTAAAATAAAAACCGAAAAAAAATTAACTTCAAATACTTCTTTTAATTTTTTATGAGAAAAAGATTCATAATTGCAATTTACAAGAATTCCTGCATTATTAATAAGAATATCTATCTTATCAATTTTACTTAAAATTTTTGGAATAAGTTTTTTTTCAATTTCGCTATCTGATAAATCAAAACAAATAGTGTGGAGCTGAGAATCAGGGAATTTCTCTCTACATTTATTTGCGAGTTCATCAAGTAATAATTTATTTCTTGAAATTGCAATAACTGTGTTTGCATTTTCAATGTACCTGTTGACAAGTTGATATCCAATACCTTTACTTGCTCCAGTTATAACAATATTTTTTTTATAATTCATCAAAGTCTATTTTAATTTTTTTAGAGACTGGTATAGATTGACAAGCTAAAATATACCCTTCTGTTACTTCTTCGTCTGTTAAAGAAAAATTTGATTTCATTTTCACTTCCCCTTCAATTAATTTTGCTTTACAACTACAACAAACACCACCCATGCATGAGTATGGTAAATCAATTTCATCTTTTAGAGCCCTATCTAAAATAATCTCATTACTTTCAAGTGAATTTAATATATAAGTTTCATCATCTATAATAATTTCAACATCAGATACATTTTTACTTGTGGATAAATCTTTCAAATCAAGATTTTCATTATGAAATAACTCATACTTAATTTTTGACTTTTCTATAGTTTTATTCTTTAAAAAATCAATTATTAAAAAAATCATTGACTGCGGTCCACAAAGAAAAAAAGATGATACTGTATGTAAATCAATTAATTGATTTATCTGGTTTAGTTTATCAATATTAATTCTTTTTGAGTGAGGGGGATTTGATCTTGTGTAAAATAATTCTAAAATAAATTTGTTTTTAAACTTTTCTTTAAGTTTTAATAATTCATCAATAAAAATAGTGGATTCAATAGATTTATTATAATAATATAAATAGAAAACACTATTTTTCTCAGTCAGTAAAATAGTTTTGAGAATTGACATAATTGGAGTAATACCTGAGCCTGCAGCAAAAGCTAAATATTTGTTAGAATTATTGGAATTTGTGATAGAAGTAAAATTGCCATTTGGTGGTGAAACCAATAAGTTATCACCAACTTTGATACTTTCATTAGCATAGGAGGAGAATTTTCCACCAGGAATTTTTTTTACTGCAATTGATAGTTCTGTTTCTAGAGGCGAAGAATGTATGGAATAAGATCTGATTATTTTCTCGTTGTTAATTTTATGTTTAATATTAATGTATTGACCATTTTTAAACTTGAAAATTGGCTTCAAACTGTCAATAACCTCGAAGGTCAAAGATACAGTATCATTAGTTAATTTTTTAATATTTGAAACTTTTAAATTATAAAAGTGAATATTATTTTTTGACATAATTTTAGTTTTAAATCACAATTTTACTATTTTAGAAACCTTAAATATATAACTTCACAATTATTTAAAATAATTGTAAAATAACCACTAAATTAATCAAAAAAAAAAAATTGATGCCTACAATTATCCAACATATCGAAAATAATACTTGTTTAATATTTTTGAATAGACCAGAGGTTTTCAACAGTTTTAATGAAAAAATGGCAAAAAAACTTCAAAAAATTCTTGATATATGTGAAAAAAGTATTGAAATAAAATCGGTTATAATAACTGGAAATGGAAAAGCATTTTGCGCTGGACAAGATATAAATGAGATAATTGACTCCAATGCTCCTAACTTAAATACAATAGTCACTAATCATTATAACCCAATCATCTATAAAATTAGAAATTTAAAAAAACCTGTAATATGTGCTGTAAATGGAGTTGCAGCAGGTGCTGGTGCAAATATTGCAATAAGTTGTGATATAACAATATCATCAAATACAGCTTTTTTTATCCAATCCTTCAGTAAGATCGGACTTATTCCAGATTCAGGAGGAACTTTTTTCTTACCAAGACTAATCGGTCTTCAAAAATCAGCAGCTCTTATGTTTATGGGAAATAAATTATCTGCAGATAATGCTGAAAAATTAGGATTAATATACAAAACTTTTAAACCTGAAGTATTAATTAATGAAGCAAAAAATATTGCTCAAATTTTAAATAATCTTCCAAATAAATCTATTGAATTGACAAAATATGCATTAAATAAGTCATTCGAAAATAATCTTTCAGATCAATTAAAACTTGAATCTCAACTTCAAAAATATGCTGCAGATACTGAGGACTTTAAAGAAGGTATAAATGCTTTTATTGAAAAAAGAACTCCAAAATTTAAAAGTTTTTAATTATGAAAAATATTAGTGTTATCGGTTCAGGTACGATGGGTGTAGGAATAGCTCAATTGTTGTCAAGTAAAAATTATAATGTAGTTTTATTGATATAAATGAAAAAAACCTTTCTAACTCAAAAATTAGTTTACATAAAATTCTTGATAAATTACTTTATAAAAATAAAATTTCAAAAAATCAGCTAAGTAATATAATTTCAAAAATAAAATTTACAAACAAAATAAATAATTTATCAAATTCAGATATTATAATAGAGGCTATCACTGAAAATTTAGAATTAAAAAAAAAATTATTTTCCAATATCAACAAAATTATTTCTGATGAAACAATTTTAACAAGTAATACTTCATCACTATCAGTAACATCCCTGGCTTCAAGTTTTAAAAATCCAAATAACTTTATTGGAACACATTTTTTTAATCCAGCCCCCGTCATGAATCTAGTTGAGGTTATTCCTTGTATTCAGACATCAAATGAAACTCTAAAACAAATAATTAAATTTATTAAGTCTATTAAAAAAGAAGTAGTTATAGCAAAAGATACTCCTGGTTTTATTGTAAATAAGGTGGCACGACCGTTCTACAGTGAAGCGATTAGAATATATGAAGAAGGCATAGCAACAATTTACGAAATTGACTTCACAATGAAAAAATTTGGACAATTTAAAATGGGTCCTTTTGAATTAATGGATTTTATAGGAAATGATGTAAACTTTACTGTAACTAAATCTATTTATGAAAAATTTTTTCATGAATCTAGATACAAACCATCTCTTTGCCAAAAAAGGCTGGTAGAGGCTGGGTATCTAGGTAAAAAAACTGGAATTGGATTTTATAACTATGATAAAGAAAATAATATTTACAAATCTAAATCTAAATTTAAATCTAATGCTTATTTGTATGAAAATATTTTTTTAAGAATAATTTCTATGCTTGTCAATGAAGCTTATGATACATTATATTATAAAATTGCTTCTAAAGATGATATTGAAACTGCAGTGAAAAATGGTGTAAACTATCCTAAAGGATTATTTGAGTGGGAAAAAGAAATTGGTAAAAAAAAAATTACTACTAAACTTGAAGCTCTCTACAACTTTTATCGTGAAGAGAGATATAGGTTAAGTCCACTATTAACTAAAGATGTTAAATGATTATGGAAGAAACAATTCCTGAAATAATGTTATTAAATGATAACTTTAGTAAATTACTTGGCATAAAAATAATTAAACAAAATTCTAGAGAAATTATATTAAATCTCAAAATTAAAAAAAAGTTCATGAATGGATTTAATTTTTTACATGGAGGTGTAACTTTTTCTCTGGCAGACACTGCTCTTGCATTTGCGTCAAATTTTAACGGTGAAAAATCTGTTACAATAGATTCTAGTATTTCTTATTTTATAAAATGTAATACAGGTGATATTCTTACTGCAAAAACAAAAGAAATTAATTCATCAAAAAAATTTGGTATTTATGAGGTTGAAATTTTAAATCAAGAAAATGAATTAATTGCAAAATTTAAGGGGACAGTTTATAAATTTATAGAAAATATAAAAAGTTAATTATGGAAGAAGCATATATAGTAGACTCAATAAGAACTCCAATTGGAAAATTTAATGGTAGTTTATCTACAATTAGAATTGATGACTTGGGAGCAATGGTATTAAATGAATTAATGCTAAGAAATCCATCTATAATAAAAAGTGAAATTAACGATGTATTGATTGGCTGCGCTAATCAAGCTGGGGAAGATAATAGGAATATTGCAAGGATGGCTTTGCTACTTGCTCAACTTCCCTATTCAATTCCTGGTGAGACAATAAATAGATTATGTGCTTCAGGCATGTCATCAGTTATTCATGGATCTAGAATGATTCAAACTCGAGATGCAAATATAATAATTGCTGGAGGTTTTGAAAATATGACCAGAGGTCCACTAATTATATCAAAAAGTTCAAGACCATTTGGAAGAGATAATAAATTATATGACTCAAGTTTTGGGTGGAGATTTATAAATAGTAAACTGGAAAAAAAATATGGATCAGATAGCATGGGCATAACTGCAGAAAATCTAGCTAAAATCTATAAAATCAGTAGAGAAGATCAGGATATATTTGCATTAAAATCTCAAATAAAGGCAAACAAAGCTAGCGAAAATGGTAGGTTTAGTCAAGAAATATTTCCAATTGAAATTAAAAAAAGAAAATCAAATTCATATTTATTTGTAAAAGATGAATTCATAAAACCTAAAACTAATATCAAATTATTAAATTCACTAAAACCTGTTTTTAAAGATAACGGAACAGTAACTGCTGGAAATTCTTCAGGAATAAATGATGGTGCAGCAGCACTAATATTAGCTTCAAAATATGCAGTAAATAAATTTAATCTTAAACCCATTGCAAAAATAATAAGTTCAGGTGTAATAGGAGTTAAACCTAGTATTATGGGCATTGGACCAGTAAAAGCATCTAATATTGCATTAAAAAAAGCAAATTTATCCCTAAATAAAATTGATATTATTGAAATTAATGAAGCATTTGCGGCTCAAACTCTATCATGTATGAGAGAAATGGGGTTAAAAGATGACGATAAGAGGATAAATCCAAATGGCGGAGCAATTGCTATTGGTCATCCACTTGGGGTTTCAGGTACAAGAATTATTCAAACTGCTGCAATTGAATTAAAGAATACTAATAAAAAATATGCACTTTGTACAATGTGTGTTGGTGTTGGTCAAGGATTTGCAACAGTAATAGAAAATTGTAATAACTAAATTTTATTTTTTTACACCTTTTTTATCTAAAGCTTTTTGAAATAATTTTGCATTTATTTTGTGATCATTATAGTTATTAGTAAAGTTGTGATACCCGGAAAAATCGTCTTTAGCACACATGTATAAGTAATCATTTTCATCTGGATTCAAAACAGATAATATTGAGCTTATGCTAGGAATTGTTATTGGATTTGGAGGTAATCCTTTATATAAATATGTATTAAATTTTGAATCTATTTTTAAATATTTATTTAAAACTCTATTTATCCTATATTGATTTCCGTATTTATTTTTAATTGAGTAAACTACTGTTGGATCAGATTGCAATTTCATTTTTTTTCTAATCTATTTAGATACAATTTCGCAATTTTAGGTTTTTCATCATTTTTAGAGGTTTCTTTATCAACCAATGAAGCAAGAACTGAAACTTCATGGATTGATAGATTAATCTTTTTTGCTTTGTCTTTTCTCTCATCTGTCCAAAAGTTATCATATTCAACTAACATCCTAGCAAATAAACCTTCAGGACTAATTGTCCAAAAGACTTCATAAGTATTTGGGATAAATATTTTTCTTATTGACTCATGATTAAATTTATATTTATTTTTAAAATTTTTACTTAAAAAATAATTTATTATTTCTATTGAATCAGATGAAATTTGAGGAGAAACTTTTCTAGAAAATTCATAAATATCATTAACATTATTAAATATTAAATTAGTAGGCGTTTGTAATCCAATTTTCAAAATATTTATTAATTGATTCATATTATGACTTGGATTAATAATGTACTTTCCATGAATAGGAGTATCAAAATTTTTAAACTTTGAAAAGATGGAGAAAAAAAACTTAGTTTTAATTATGTTTTTTTTTTTGAGTAAATAAATTAAATCATCAAAATCAAAATCTTTTTCAATATATAATGTAACTTCACTATTAGTTAAATTTGAATAATTTAAATTATAAATAGTAAATGAAGAAAGTAATAAACAAAGTGAAAATAATTTAAAAATAGACTTCATAATATAAATAATTTTTAATTTTTAAATTTTTGAAAATCAATTACATCAATGAAATTTCCATTTTTATAAAGCCAATTTTTTTTTAATCCAATTTTAATAAATCCTGACTTTTTAAATAATTTCAAACTTGGGGTATTTTTTGTTGAAATCGAACAATATATTTGGTTAAGATTTAATTTTTTAAATGCATAATCAGAAATGAAATTAACAGCTAAAAATCCATACCCTTTATTTCTATATTTTTTATCTATCAATATACCTACCCCAGCCCTTCTATGAATAGCATCAAACTCAAATATATCGATACAACCTATTACTACAGAATTATTTTCGATTATAAATCTATATTGTTGAGTTGTCTGAATATCAAGATTAGCTTTATGAATATACTTTAATAAAAAGTCTTTAGATAATGGCATATTAGTTAATCCAAAATTCATAACCTCATCATCATTTTCCCAATTATATAAAATATCCAAATCAGATAATTCTACAGACCTATATTTTAATGACTTATACATTAAACTCTCCTCTAAAAACAAATTTTGTCTGACCCTCTAGATAAATATTTGAAAAATTTGAATTATTATTATCAAATTGAACATTTAAGGTACCTCCAATAGAAAAAATTTCAATTTTTTTATTTTTAATATATCCTAGGTAGAATGAAAGCAATGCTGCCGCAACTGATCCAGTCCCACAGGATAATGTTTCACTAAAAACACCTCGTTCAAATGTTCTTATTTTAACACTATTATTTTCAATTTTTACAAAATTTATATTAATATTTTTTTTGGATATTTTAAGTCAAATATGCTGTTACTGAGTTTGGAAATATTTAGATTATCAATTTCATCTTTAAATATCACTAGATGTGGAGATCCTGTATTAATTTCCCAACCTAATTTTGTCTTATTAATTTGATACACGTCTTTCATTTTAAGAGATATGGAATCACCGTTTATTATTCCGATATGATCTCCATCACAAGAAGAAAATTTACATTTTTTATTATAAAAAAATTTATTGTAAGAGTATGATACTGCGCATCTAGCTCCATTTCCACAAAAACTTCCTAAATTTCCATCAGAATTATAATATATCATTTTAAAATCGTTAAAGTTAGACTTCACAACAAAAATTAATCCATCTGAGCCTATACCTAGATTTCTATCACATAGACTTTTTATATTTATAGATCCAAGATTATAATTATTATTATAATTATCAATAATTATAAAATCATTTCCAGTTCCATGATATTTAAAAAAAGATACTTTCACAAAAAAAATATAATATTTTACTAAAACAAAATTAATTATTTTATTTTTAGAATATAATATTGAAATGATTAATTAAATTTTATAGACAATTATTAGAGATACAATAATGAAAGACATAAATAAAAAATTTAAACAAAAAACATGGAATGAGATTAAAACTAAGGACTCATGGCAATTATTTAAAATAATGTCTGAATTTGTAAATGGATTTGAAAAATTATCAATTATTGGTCCCTGTGTAACAATTTTTGGTTCAGCAAGAATGAAAAATAATAATCATTATTACAAAGAAGCGACTAAAATAGCAAAATTACTTTCAGAAAATGGGTATGGTATAATAACTGGTGGAGGGCCAGGAATCATGGAAGCTTCAAATCTAGGTGCAAAAAAAGGTAATTCTCCTTCTGTAGGGCTTATGATAGACTTGCCATATGAAGATACCAATAATGATTTTATTGATGAAGATAAAAAAATAAATTTTGATTATTTTTTTATTCGAAAAGTAATGTTTGTAAAATACTCTCAAGCATTCATTGTTTTACCAGGTGGTATGGGGACATTAGATGAATTATTTGAAGCAATTACTCTAATTCAAACAAGAAAAATAGATAAATTTCCAATAATTTTAGTTGGTAAAACATTTTGGACTGGACTAATTGATTGGCTAAAAACTACACTTTTAAATGAAAAGACAATAAGTAAAATCGATCTTGAATTAATAAAAATAATTGATTCGCCAAAAGAAATTTTATCAGTTATTAACAAATTCTATGAAAATTATCAACTTAAACCAAATTTTTAATATGAAAATTAATAGAAGAAAATTTATATATAAAAGTTTTATTGGGATGATTATTTCATCAATCTTACCTGAAAGATTATTTTCAAAAAACTTGTATGAATGTGAACAAACAACCTCTGATATTCAAGGGCCGTTTTTTTTAGAAAATATACCATTTAATAATCCTATGATTCCAGAAGATTACTCAGGTAGTAAATTATATTTATCTGGTAAATTGAAAAATTTAAATTGCAAATCACCAATATCAAATGGAATATTAGACTTTTGGCAAGCTAATCAGGATGGTAACTATGACGAAGCAGGATACTCTTTCAGAACAAAAATACTCACAAATAATGATGGAAGTTATATTTTAGAAACAATTTTGCCTGGTAAATATTTAAATGGATCTCAATATAGACCCTCTCACATTCATCTAAAGGTTCAAGCTGAAAATTATGATGAACTTACGACTCAAATTTATTTTGATGGTGATGAAGATATTCAGAGTGATCCATGGGCAAGTAACCTAAATTCAATAAATAGGATAATTTCTTTAAATAATATTAATGGAGATTATTATGGTGAATTTGATATTGTTTTAAACCAAAATCTAAATCTAAATGAAAATCATAAAACTCAATTTGGTGATATTAGTCAAAATTTCCCAAATCCTTTTTCCACAGGAACTAATTTAATTATTGTTTTAAATAACGATTCAAATAATTTAATAGAAATTTTTGATTCTAAAGGTTCTAAAGTAGATCAACTTTTAAATGATTACTTACCCAAAGGCAGATATGAGTTGAACTGGAATTCAACTAAATTTAACAAGGGAATTTATAATTTAATATGGAGTTGTGAAAATAAAATAATTAAACAAATCAAATTAATTAAAAATTAAAAATTCAATTGAAATTTGATTATCTAAAAAGAAAAATAATAGTATCCGTATCTAATGATTTATTTACAGATCAAAGAGTAAAAAAAGTTTGTCAAACCCTTCATGAATCTAATTATGAAATTTTATTAATTGGGAGAAAACTCAATAATAGTAAAAATGTTGAAAGACCATATAGAGTTAGAAGATTGAGACTATTTTTTAATAAAGGTATATTATTTTATGCTGAATTGAATTTAAGATTATTTATAATTTTAATTTTATCTAAAGTTGATATTCTGCATTCAAATGACCTTGATACGTTATTAGCTAATTATTTAGCTTCAAAAATTAAAAAAAAAACCTTTAGTTTATGATTCGCACGAATTTTTCACTGGAGTACCTGAATTACAAGAAAAGTATTTTAAAAGAAAAGTTTGGGAAATAATTGAAAACTTTATTTTCCCTAAATTAAATAATATAATAACAGTTAATGAATCAATTTCCCAAATTTATTTCTCAAAGTACAAAAAGGAAATTAAAATAATTAGGAATATTTCAAAACCAATTAAATCCAAAATTATCAAAAGTAGAAAAGAATTAAATCTTCCTGAAAATAAAAAAATTATAATTTACCAGGGTGCTGGAATAAATATTGAAAGAGGTATTGAAGAGTTAATCGAATGTATGATTTACCTAGAAAATCATATTTTATTAATAATAGGTGGTGGAGATATTTTTATAAAATCAAAAATAAAATGCAGAAATTTAAGACTTGATGAAAAAATAATTTTTAAAGAAAAAATGGACTATGATGAATTAATTCAATATACCAAAAATTCAGACTTAGGAATTTCAATTGATAAACCTTCAAGTTTAAACTATATTAATAGTTTACCAAATAAATTATTTGATTATATAGAGAGTGAAATTCCAATACTAGCATCCAGAATCAGAGAAGTTGAAAAAATTATTAAAAAGTTTGAAATTGGAATATTTATTAATAACCATGATCCGATTCATATTGCCAATCAAATCAAAATTGCTACTGAATCAAATCATCTCATAAGAAAATGGAAAAAAAATCTGAAATTAGCTAAAAAAGAATTTTCTTGGAATAATGAAGAAAAAAAATTATTGAAAATTTATGATCAAATTAAAAAATAAAAATATTCATATAGTTTCCTTTGATATTCCATATCCACCAAATTATGGTGGAATAATTGATATTTATTATAAGGTCAAAACTTTAAATAAACTTGGAATAAATGTTATTTTACATTGCTTTCAATATGGGAAAAAATTACAATCTGAAAAATTAGATAAAATATGCAAAAAAGTATTTTATTATGAAAGAGATAAATCAATTAAAAATTTATTTTCATTTTACCCTTATATATGTAATACTAGAAAATCAAAAATTCTTTTTAACAGAATTAACCTAAAAACTGAGCCAATTATTTTTGAGGGAATTCATACTTGCTACAACCTAAATGATACAAATATTTACAGAAAGAATATTTTTATAAGAGCTCATAATGTTGAACATAAATATTATTGGAATTTATTTAAAAATGAAAGAAATATTTTTCATAAAATTTATTTTCTTTTTGAATATGTAAAAATTAAAAAATTTGAAAAAAAATTGTCTCTACATTATCAAATGATTACTATTTCAAAAAATGATCAAATTTATTTTAATAAATTTGGTTCATCTAAATTAATCTATCCTTTTCACTCAAATGATTCTGTTAATATAAAACTAGGTAAAGGAAATTATGCAATCTATCATGGTAATTTATCAATATCAGAAAATGAAAATTCTATCTTATTTTTGATTAAAAAAGTATTTAAACACATTAATTACCCTCTTATAATTACTGGTCTCAACCCAAGTAAAAAATTAATACAAGTCATTTCTGAAAATAAAAATATTCAATTAAAACCAAATCCAAATGATAATGAATTAAGTTATCTTTTATTGAATGCTCAAATTCATCTTCTTCATTCTTCTCAAATGTCTGGTTTTAAATTAAAATTAATTAAATCTTTATATACAGGTAGATATTGTATTTTGAATAAAAATATGCTTTTCACTTCTGACCTAAGTGAAATATTTCATGTTGCAGAAAATGCAAAAGAATGGATAAATTTGATCAAAAATTTATCCTCTAAATCTATTCAAAATAAAGACTTAAATTATAGAAGAATATTTGTGCAGAGGTTTGATAACAAAATTCTCGGAGAAAAACTCATAAAATTAGTCTTTCAGTAATTTGAATAGATCCCTCAGAACAATTGTAAATTTTAGATGGGAAGTCTCGAATAATCTGATAATTGTGAGTTGCCATTAAAATAGCAATACCATCACTTTGAACTTTTTTGAAAAGTAACATTATTTCATTTGAAGTCTTAGGGTCAAGATTTCCTGTTGGTTCATCAGCAATTATTAATTTTGGTTCATTTAACAATGATCTTGCAATAGATACTCTTTGTTTTTCTCCACCAGATAGTTCGTAAGTTTTTTTATAGTCTTTATATGACATCCCTACTAATTCTAAAACTTTTTTTATTCTATTTTGAATTTTAATATTATTACCCCAACCTGTTGCTTTTAGAACAAATAAAAGATTTTCATTAACTGATCTATCATTTAATAACTGAAAATCTTGAAATACTACACCTAAATCTCTTCTTAAATATGGAATTTCACTCTGTTTTAAAGTCTCTAAATTGAAACCAGATACTCTCCCCATTCCATATTTTAAGGGAATATCAGCATATAATGTTTTAATTAAACTTGTTTTCCCACTTCCAGTTTTTCCTACTAAATAAACTAGCTCTCCTGATTTAACTTTCAAATTAACATTATTTAAAACTAAATGATCATCTTGATAAATTTTTACATCATTTAAATCAACTATAAAGTCATTCATTATTAAATATTTTTTAAATAGATTAAATATTATATTTTTATGTAAGATAAATAATAAAATTAAATTTAAAAATGCACATAATAATTTCTCCTGCAAAAAAAATTAATTCTGAATTTTATGGTAAGGTTAAAAATTCATCTATACCTATTTTTATAGAAAGGTCTAAAGATTTAATTAAAATATTAAAAAATCTAAATATTACAGAAATTAAAAGACTTATGAAAGTTAGTGATGATATTGCAAAATTGAATTCAATAAGATTTAAAAATTGGAAATTGCCATTTAATAATGAAAATGCAAAACCTGCAATCTTCGCATTTGAGGGCGATGTATATAGATCTTTGAATATCCATACATTTAATCTTGACGAAATTCATTTGATGCAATCAAAATTAAGTATCATCTCTGGACTCTATGGAATCCTTAGACCTTTAGATTTAATTCAACCTTACAGACTTGAAATGGGAACCAAACTAAAAAATATGTTCGGAAATAACTTATATTCTTTCTGGAATTCAGATATTACAAATGAGCTAAATAAAAAAGAAACAAATTATATTGTAAATCTAGCTTCAAATGAGTATTTCAAATCAATTGATAAAAATAAATTGAAAGCAAAAATAATTACTCCAATATTTAAAAACATTTCTAATGGTAAATTAAAAGTTATTGGAATATTTGCAAAGAAAGCAAGAGGACAAATGACAAAATTTATTTTACAAAATAAAATAAATGAAGTTGAAGATATTAAGAAATTTAATATTGATCATTATACTTTTGATAAAGAACTATCTAATTCGACAGATTATATTTTTACAAGATGAATATTTTAGGTAAAAAATTGAAATTAAAAGTTATAAAAATTGACGATATTGGAGTATTCCTAAAGTCTAAATATTATTTCAACAATATATTACTCCCCCAAAGGTATGTCCCTCTTAACGTGAAAATTGAAGATTATATTGATGTATTCATTTACAAAGACGCTGAAGATAGAATAATAGCAACCTCTCTTAAACCATATATTGAAATTGGAAAGTTTGCTTTTTTAAAAGTTAAAGAAGTTAACAAAATTGGAGCTTTTCTGGATTGGGGGCTACCAAAAGATTTGTTTTTACCATTTTCTGAACAAAAAGAGAAAGTAGTTGTAAATAAAATATATTTAGTTTATGCATACATTGATAGTAAATCAGATAGGATAACAGCAAGTTCTAAAATAGATAAATTCCTTGTTTCTCAAAAAAATGAGTTAACGCTAAATGAAAAAGTTGAAATTCTTATTTACGAAGAAACCAAAATTGGATTAAAAGTTATTGTAAACAATAAATTTAAGGGTATCATATACAAAAATGAAATTTTTCGAGAAGTAAATTTAGGGCAAAAAACTTCAGGCTACATAAAAAAGATTCGAGAAAATGACGGAAAGCTTGATATAACCCTATTAAAGAATGGTTTTGAAGGTATAGATTCTTTATCGAAAAGAATAATTAACAAATTAAAAACACATAAAGGTGAATTAAAATTAAGTGATAATTCAGATCCAGAATTAATTTATGATATTCTTGGAATGAGTAAAAAAAAATTTAAAAAATCTATTGGAGTTTTATATAAGAGTGGAAAAATTATTATAAAAAAAAATAAAATTGTTTTAGTTTGATATTTGATAACACAGAATAAATTTTATGTTGGCTTTACAAGAAATTATCCAAATACAAAAATTTGAAATTAATTAATAATTTCTGTGATTAATTTTAAAGATCAGATTCAACCATTTTTATGAAAAATTCCATTAATTAAAATAAGAATTCCGAAAAAAAATAATAAGCATGCTCCAATCATTATAATTACTGATAAAATTTTAAGAAACATAAAGTTTAAGGATTTAAAAAAAATCGTGGGACCTAAAAACATCAATATAAACGAATATAATAGAAGATTTACCCCTTTTACAATTTTTCTTTTATCTATCATAATTGAAAAATTTAATTTTATTGCAAGTTAGGATATTTATGTGGATTATATTCGTTCATCATATTATAAATTATTTGAAAAATATCTTCAATATTCGGTTTTGAAAAGTAATCTCCATCTGAGGTATAAGCTGGTCTATGTTCTTTACTTGCAAGCGTTTTTGGAGGTGAATCTAAATAAATATATGCATTTTGTTTTTCAATAACTTGTTGCATCATATATGCAGTCGTCCCTCCTGGAACATCTTCATCTATAAAAACTACCCTATTAGTTTTTGATATACTTTTAGTTATCATGTGATTAATATCAAAAGGTATAAGTGTTTGTATATCAATAATTTCAATAGAAATATTAAATTTTGTGAGTAATTTTGATGCTTCATCTATTAATCTTAAAATAGCCCCATAACTTACAACTGTAATATCCTCTCCAAATTTAATTATTTCTGGAATACCTATGGGAGTTTTAAACTCACCTAAATTTGAGGGTAATTTTTCTTTAAGTCTATATCCGTT
>MDTB01052446.1_pt1 | contig 15186 bp, 12 predicted proteins | sample 811161 | NCBI WGS metagenome assembly MDTB01 (sample SAMN05326650, study PRJNA326480) | marine metagenome | isolation source: seawater | place: Mediterranean Sea | collected 2009 | reverse complement strand
GACTTTTTGTAATTCCGGCCCCGGTCAAGATTGTCAGAGACTGCTTGCATTTTCTTTTGCAAACGTTCAATCGCCTGGTCAATTTCCTGATCAGCCGGCAGTGAGGCCACCATTTCAACATTCCTCATATTGATGCACTGCAAATTTATAATTCATGCCTGCAATTGCCGGGCCAACCCGCCTTTGTCTGCAATTGTAAACGCCTTAAAGGCTATCAATTTAAGGTGTATATTATAAAGTGTGAAGTTAAGAGTGCAGGTTAGAAGTCTCAATTTTACTATAATACTAAACGTTTTGTTAAGAAATCTATGTAACCTGTCGTTTAGACCTTGATTGGTAGGAAATAACGGTTCAAATGAAAAAAGCGGTTTTTGACATCGCAAAAACTTTTGTTTTCGTTATCTGTGCATATATAACAGGTAATAGCGCTCTCGCGCAAACATCAAGCGCTTCATCTATTTGCCCTGAACCCCCGACTTATATCCAAATTTATCATCAGTTTGATTGGTTTCCTGTCGAACAAAAGCGGCTAATGCGTGATTTTCAGCTTAAATGTGGTTTACCGGAGGATGTTGATTGGCTGGTAAGGCGTACTGAAAAAGCATTAAAAGCACGGGGGATTCGCGTTACCAAAAGTGAATTGTCTATGGCAACTGAATTCGAGCATGTCAAAATAGAACTGAAAACAGATAAAGATGACGGTCAGCCGCGTTCTACTTTATTTCAGGTGAAATTTTTTGAGTTTGATAATAGTCTTCTCAGCAATACCGAAATTTCGGGAATTGCTCGTGAAGACGAAACCCTAGAATTGCGTTATGTGCTGGATGAAAGCCGAATACGTGATCCAAACAGCCGAGTCGAAATTGAATGGCTACGTGACGGAGAGCAAATTGAAGGAGCAAACAAAAGCAGATATAAACTGACATCTGAAGATGTTGGTAAAAAAATTATCGCCTTGGTATTTTTGAGGGATAGCCGAAATATTGTTTATGCACATCGCAAAGCCACTCTCGCAAATAAGGTGGACATGGTTATTAGTTTGCCAGAAGCTAAGGAACTTACAATTGAGGGTGAGGCTATTGTTGGAAAAGTTGTAACCGCATCTTATGCGTATCACGATAGAAATGAGATAGATAGAGAAGAGAACAGTCGATTTGTTTGGTTGCGTGACGGCTTTGTTATCAAAAACGCGAAAGGTCCATCGTATCAGATTGTGCCTCAGGATGTTGGAAAGCGAATTTCTGTCCGGCTCACACCCAGAAATATTAGAAATGAAATTGGCCAAACCGTTGTAGCAGAAATGGAACATATTATTGAAGATGAGCTTGTGACGTTGCGACCAGAGATATTAGCTGGAATTGAGAGTATGAGTAGAGAAATGAGCCTAATTGAAACATTAAAAGTTTCAAAAAAGGTCTTTTCTGAATTGGATGAAGTCAAGTTAACTTCAAAAGAAATGGCCAAGCCAAGTTTAAAAGAAACGTCTGATATTTACTTAATGCCGGAATTATCCATTCACCATGCATCCGCAAGAAAAATAACAGATATCGTATTCTATCCAAATGATCCATTTACGAAGTCTTTTTCAGAAAACATCAGACATCAGTTTTTTGGAAATGATATTTCATTTCCAACAATAAAAATTCTTTTAGATAGACTGAATTCAGAACTGAGAAATTCAAACTATGATGCCATTGAAGCTTATTTTCCGGAGCAAGTTGTAAATGATGGGGTTTTGAGAGTTGAATTTAAAAGATCTCCAGATATGGTTGGTGACACTGAAGAAAAAATCAACAAAGAAATGTCAGGATATAAATTTCTTTTAATGGGGTTGGGTTTAGTCTGCTGTTTGTGAATAAATGCTTGAAAATATCACGACACCATAGAAACGAATTCGCCTTTATCTGGTTTTTATATAATGAAGTCACAAAAAAAAGATTTATTAGACGCCCTAGACCATCTTGTTATTGAATTGGCCTGGTCTGACAAGGTTAGTTTTGAAGCTATTGAGCAACAAACGGGCAAGAACGAAAAACAGGTCATTGAACTCATGCGGAGACATCTAAAGCCATCATCTTTCAAACTTTGGCGCACTCGTGTGAATGGGCGTATTAAGAAGCATGAAAAGCTTTTGCCTCCAACTGGACAAGTGTATGACAAAGATCTTTAGTAATGCTGATTTAAATTCAAACTTAGCATCTCTTGTTTGCTTAATGCTTGACAGTCTTGCTTGGTAGCAGTATTTCAGAGATCCTATTGAAATGGAGCTTTCTCAAAAGCGCCTTTCCTGAATTTGGGGGTGTAGCTCAGTTGGTTAGAGCGCCGGCCTGTCACGCCGGAGGCCGCGGGTTCGAGTCCCGTCACTCCCGCCACTATTTTCTTGAATAATTACAGAGGTTTACTAACCCCCCCCAGCGCGCAAACGCTGGGGGCTATTTGTTTATTTGTGCAAGTTTTTTTGCTTCAGTCCAATTTTCCTGGAGGCTCAATCAGTACTATATGCGCTTTGAAAATTAGCTTAAAATGCGCAAAGGTAGCGAAATAACTCAAAGGCTACTTTTCTCGCGCCAACTATTGTATTATCCGACCAAAAACTCAAGAACGAGGGAATATGGTCCAGTTTGTGTAAATTCGTATTTGATTATTGTTGGCCTTGTCTTCTATTTCCTCACAATACCATGATTTCTAAAAAATATGAGCGATTATTCGTTAAACAAATCGTAGGAAAAGTTGATCACCTTACTTAATGAGTGAAATTTTTCTTTTTGTTTTTCAGAAATTTTTCATTATTATATTAGGGTTTTGATTCAATTATTATGCTTAAGAGAAAATAATGAGGTGCAGGAAACTTGCTAGAATTCTTTGTTGCATTTTATGTAGCAGTATACTCAAGATTTCGTTATCTGCCGCTGCACCAGTTTTGAACGAAGTTGTTTTAAACGCGAATTCAGATGGTGTAACTGTTGGCACTTTTGATGGAGGCGGTGCGCAGCTAACTGCTGTTTCCAATCTGATAGATACATCTGCGGCTCCAAGGGAATATGTAGCTCAGGTCTTTACACCTTCAAAAACAGGCACGTATGTTTTTGGCCTCTCTAAAAGTAATCAAGATACTGTTTTAGTTGTTTACAGCGGTGACTTTGACCCTTTCACTCCTTCGGCAAGAGCAATAATTTTAAATGACGATGCAGATGGCGCGGGTGCTGGTGGCGTAGTCATGAACAATTGCGGTATTAACGCAATGAGATGCCCAAAAATTACAATGAATCTTACTGGAGGTAACAATTACAGTGTAGTGGTTACCTCATATCTTCCAGCTCAGACTGTTTCAGATGGCGTAAATTTTTATGTATTTGGCGAGCCAGTGCTAATTGGTTCGTCTTCTATAGCAGAGACAGTTGGCACATCTATAAGGTTAGATCTTAGAAATGTGATAACAGATTTTTTGTCATATTCGGATTTGCAAGCAGATCAAGCAGTTGAGAGGCATATCTCAAAAATGGATAGGTTGGCCAAGACTGTTACAAAAAATCAATCTGATGTGATGGATGAAAATCAGCCGAATTTCATGTTCGAAGCCAATGATGACAGAATTGAGCTTGGTCTTGAAGGAGACATTGTTCTAAATGAATTTGATCGCACTACTACAATTTTTAGTCAGAGTTTTTCTCATATACGAAATAAGAATAAAAATTCCTCCACAAATGGGCGTCTAACTTTTTCTTTTGAAAGACTTTTGAACAGGGAAGTTACTTTAGGAAATTCTATCGGAGTTCATTACAATAAGGTTCAGCAAAAATTTCCGGGTGAGGCCAAAAATTCCCATACAGCAGTTTCCTTTGGAACTTATAGAATCAAGAACATAAGTCCTAAACTTTTAAGTGAGTGGCATCTAAGAGCATTATTTGGAGATGGAGAGGTAAAGTCTGCAAACACTGATCGAGGTTGGCAAAGTACCTTTCAAACGCAAGCCTTTAAAGTAGGAAACTCTATTTTGGGTAGGTTCAAAACTAATATTCATCCGCAAAATAAAAAATTGAGATCTATAGAAATTTGGCCCAAGTTTATTTGGAATTATGGGATTATAAAAGCTAAGAATTTAAACTCATTATTTAAAACTGGCTCCAATCAAAACGAAGTTAATGTTCTTGCGTCGGATGTAAAAGTTTTTGATGTGAGTTTTGGCCCAATTTTGAAATTTAGAAATAAAAATAAAATTAAAACATTTCTTGGAGACACACTCACTATATCTCCAGCCTTTCAATACAGTAGGATAAAAGCAAAAGAAACTACATTAAAACGCGGTGCTTTATTGGATGTCTATTTTTCTAATGAGAGTGATGGAATGAGGACTGCGCAGATGAGATTTGAAAAATCAAACCTATCAACTGGTGCTTCAATCTGGGCAGGCTTCAATTTGAAATTTTGACAATTTTAAACAAGTTCTATACCAAGCCGTCTAGATAATGTCTATTGATGACTTTTCTACCTAGGATGATTTAAACTACTACTTGATTTTGATTTCTCTCAATTATCAGAACTGAGATAATATCTTTTTCCGCCTTTTTATACAAAGATGCTTGGGGGATGGCTGCCTTTCTAGCTGGGTATTCAACCAGCAGGATCATTATAGGTTTTTTGGGCCTATTGCAGAGGCCGTTCAGAAAAGATATCGGATTAGGTGTGTGAATTACCGTGCTAAAACCGCAATGACTCAGGGCCGTTATAGGAATGCCGAAGGCAAGGCCAACACTCTCTGAAACGCAATAATGTTTATATCTTCTGTCTCAAGTTCATCAAACAAATCTGCAAGGCGCCATCCACCTACTCGGTTTCCGTATTCCCGCCATAGCCAGCTTCTCTGGCTCCACCGTTTTGTTTCGCGGTCTAAGTCAATGCCACCACCTTCACCAAACGGAAAATGTTCGATGTTTAAAGCTTTGTAGAAGGCTATACGTTTGCCGTCCGGCCACGCAAAAGAATTTCTTGTTGAAATGCCAGAATATGAAAAGCGATTATTATCTTTTAGCACTGTTTATTCCTTTCTTAAGAATGTTGCCATGAGTCGGGAAGTGCAGTCGCATTGTCATAAACCTTTCAGACACAAAAAGGTACGAAAATGCTAACACGGGCTGGAATGTGTTGACTATACCGTAATGAGTAGTCTCGCAAGCCCTTGTATTTTCGTAATGAGTTTAATGCGTTGAAACAGGATAGGTTATCCAACCGCTCTCCAAAACCGGGGGCTGGGGATTTGAGCCCCTCCACTCCTGTCATTAAAAAGCAAAACAATATCAGTGTTTAAGTAGCCCACGGCGTCTTCGATGCAAAAACTGCACCGCTTTGGAGCATTTTTCAGCCTTGTAATAGTCAGTTTATCATGTCTCAATAAAAAATTGTTGTTCTATATAAATTAGAAATATTTCTTAATTTAGGGATAACATACCGCTAAGTAACTAAAAATGGGTAAACATGATATGAAAGGAGTATGTGATGAGTATGGGTGAACACATCAATTTTAAGATGCAACGACGCGCTATTTTGTCTTCTAGTTGCGGTTTAGCTCTAGCATTGATGGCGGGTGGCGTTGGTCAGGCCTTTGCCTCAGGTAGAAAAGTGACACTGGCGGATATTGGTGTTGGAGACCCCGGTGGTGACTGGTCAAAATATGAGAAAAAAACTGGTAACAAGGTGAACTTATTGTCCATGGGTAATGCACCGTCTGCTGTTACAAACCAATTACTTGCTGGCGGAGGACTAACTTCATTTGACATTATAAATATAGTCGGTGGCATGCAAAAGCCGTTGGTAGATAATGATTTGATCCACAAACTTGATACCAACAAGCTCACTAATTGGTCTAGCAACACTTTCATTCAGAAATATTTGTCCAAAGGAACCCCTGGATTTGATTTCATTGGTTATGATGGCAATGTATATGGTGTTCCAACAATTTTGCAGGGGGACTCTTTTGCATATTTACCTGACGAAACTGGGGAGTTAGACAGTTATGGTGCTTTATTCGACCCAAAGTTTAAGGGTTATGTATCGTTAGAAGACAATTATACAACAGCAGGCCAGAAAACAGCTCTTTACCTAAAAAAGTCTGGGTTAGCGAAGATATCCAATCCAGCAGATATGACACCAGACGAAATAAAAACTGTGATGGACTTTCTCATTGAACACAAAAAGAAAGGGCAGTTCAGGGTGATCTGGTCAAGCTTTGAACAGGCTGTAAGTCTTCTTACTAAAAAAGAAGTTTACGTGATGGATTGCTGGGAGCCGATGGTTTTTGTTGCCAATTCTCAAGGACATAACACGAAATACGCTTCTCCAAAAGAGGGGTATCTGCTCTGGGCAATGGCTGCTTACATTGTGAAGAATCCTAAACGTTCAAGAGCGGAACTGGAAGATACGTATCAACTTCTAGACTTCATGTTAGGCCCTTGGTATGGAGCAAAGATTTCTTTGCTACGAGGTTATATGACTAATCCTGGAGCTATTAACTACGCAAAAACCAATTCGAGTGAGTTCACATCTGAAGAAGCGCAAAAAGTTGAAAGCATTATCAGCGGCGTCGCCGATAAGTTTGCTTTCGGTGGAACTTGGCAAAACAGATGGCCAAAGTATGTGGATGTGTATGAAGAGGAGTGGCAAAGATTCAAATCAGCTTAATTAAAAATTAAGAGGGTACTGAAGCCTTGTTGAATCTGCGCTTGATGTCTCAGATTATCCCGTTGATTATTATCAGCGGGATGATTATTTTCCCGTTTATTCTTACGTTAGTTATAAGTTTCTGGAGCAAAAAAGGCTTCGGAATGGTCCCGGATTTTACTTTAAAATCTTATGAAATATTTCTTTCTGGACCAAGATTTGAAGTGTTAAAATTTAGCATTTGGATTTCAATTTCATCCACGACAATGATGCTGCTAGTTGCATATCCACTGGCGTTTATTATTGCTACGAAGGTCAAACAAAACTTCACTCGTTTGGTTCTTTTTCTATTCGCTGCTCCTTTTCTGGTAAATTATTTTATTCGGACATTTTCGTGGGCAGATATATTGGCCAGAAATGGAACAATTAATAATTTAATTGTGTATTTGAAATTTTCTGATAAGCCTATTGATTGGCTCTTATATTCAAATTTTGCTGTATATCTCGGGCTCATATCAGCATATATGCCATTTATGATTTTTCCAATTTGGTTATCTTTAAGCGGAATCGATAGGCGCTATGTCGAGGCGAGTTGGATGTTAGGTGCTTCTCCAGCAAGAACTTTTTGGAGAGTGATATTTCCGCTCTCGTTGCCGGGGGTAATTGCAGCTGCAATATTTGGGTTTGTTGGTGCTTTTGGGGAAGTGGCCGTCTCAAAAATTCTGGGTGGTACTGGATATCAGTTGATTGGCAATGCAGTCATAAGTTCGCTAAATGTGCTTAATTTTCCGTTGGCTGCCGCTCTTTCATCAATAACCACGATGTTGATGTTTGGGCTTTTATTCCTTTGGTATAATCTATTCGATATACGGCTTTTTCTTGGGAAAACTGTAGGTAGGAATTAATGTGAAACAGTTTCGCCTCGTTTCTTTTAGCCAATGGTTATTTCTAATAATCATAATTTTATTTTTGTATGCACCTCTGCTACCTCCAACTATGAAGTCATTTGATGGGGTAGGAGGCGCTTGGGTAAGTTATCAAGCTCTATTTTCTGATGAACAATTGCTCAAATCTCTTAAAAATTCAGGAATAGCATCTGCAGCAGCTGCATTAATTGCGCCTTTCATAGCTTTGGTAGCAGCGCAGTTATTGCGTAAGTTTCGGACCCCAGGAGTTATACTAGGAATTATTCTCATTCCATTATTTGTGCCAGGTGTTTCCATGGGTGTATCTACAGCACTATTTTTCAAGCTTTTGAGTATTTCTCCTTCGATTGCTTCAATTATTGCTGTTCAAACTCTTTGGGCTTTGCCATTTGCCTTTTTAGTAATTGTTACTGTGATGGCAAGCTTTGACCAAGTTTACCTTGAAGCTGCGTATATGTCTGGAAGAGGTCCAGTTCAAGCATTTTTGGAGGTGGAATTGCCTCAAATCCATCATGGAATTACTGGCTCAATAATTTTTTCGTTCATTATTTCTTTCAACGAAACCATTAGAACGTCTATCGTACAAGGTGGCAATAATACCGTGCAAACCTATATCTGGTCGCACTATCAGCAGATTGGATTATCACCAAAGCTGTTTGCGTTGATGACAATACTGATTGTGGTCACACTACTTCTAATCTTTATTTTGGCATTTATTGATTTTAAAAGAGCAAAGAAGTAGTAAAAGTTTTTAGTCTTGTTCCAGTAGAACTATATCCTCCAACTGTATGACAATCGTTACATTCTGCCCTTCGTTAAGGTCTTGGTCATGTGAAAGAGTTGCAGATAATATCTGACCGTCATTTAATACAATCTGATGCTCACTATAAACACCCCTATATGTAATAGACTTCAGGTGTCCTGAAAGCTGAATAAATCCACTTTTACCCCTGTTTTTTGGAGTTCTAAGTATGCTTATAGCTTCTCCTCTAATGGCAACAAAAAAGCTCCCATTTTCCTTTTTTTCTTTGATTTTAAATGGTATCGATTCCCCTGCGAGTAATAAATTATTTTTGCCATCAATATCAGGTTTGCACTCGAGAATATTGCAACCTCGAAAAAAGCTGGCTACGAATTTAGTCCTTGGTTTTTGAAAAATTTCTTTTGGTGTGTCGCATTGAATGCAAAGACCTTTATTCAGAACAGCGACACGATCACTCATGGTAATAGCTTCTTCCTGATCATGCGTGACATACACAAAAGTAGTTTCGGTTTTGGTCTGTATGTTTCGCAATTCTGTTTGCATTTCTCTTCTTATCTTTTCATCAAGAGCAGATAGGGGTTCATCTAGAAGTAAAAGACGTGGATTTGGTGCTAGTGCTCTCGCAACCGCAACTCTTTGTTGCTCTCCACCGGAAAGTTGAGACACACGCCGTGCCTCAAATTTTTCAAGACCAACAAGAGCTAAAAGCTCCTCCACTCTTGCAGAAATGTCTGAGCTTTTTAAATTCATACCCTTAAGCCCATAAGAAATATTCTCTGCGACGTTCATATTTGGAAAATTTGCATACTGCTGAAAAACCATTCCTATGCGGCGTTTCCATGGAGGAATGTGTGTTACTTTTTCACCATTGATAAAAACATCCCCTGAATCTGGCTGTTCTAGGCCAGCTAGTATTCTCAAAACTGTTGACTTTCCTGAACCACTTGGACCAAGAAGTGTAAAAAATTCACCTTTATTTACAGAGAGACTCAATCCAGCAGCAGGAGTTGCAGTCCCAAAACTTTTATATATGTCTTTAAGTTCTAGATTGGGCTCAACCATCAGAAAGGTTCTCTAATGTAGTTCCAATGGCAACCTCTATCCCTGCGCGCATCTGTTCCAAAGACATAGATGAAAGGTCTGCTCTTTGGTGTAACTCTAATTCTTTTTGTTTAGAAATGTTCTTTAGAACATCAGCTACCTGTTCAGGAGCATAAGGTAGATGAATAAAGCCACATTTGGGTGACGGATTTTTCTTCGAACAGATATTCAGAGCATGGTACATAAGTGCATTGCATAAAAAATGTCCAGCCGTTCCCGATAACCTTGCTGGAATCTGATGTTCCAAAAGTGAATTTCTGATTTCCTCTATAGGTAGAGTGGTTTCATAGCCGGTTGGTCCATCACTATCTACTGGCCCTTTAATGAAGTTTTGAAAATTATCTGGGATTTCAAAATCAGAAATATTTACGGCTATCCGCTCAATCCGAAGCATCATCTCACCGGGCCAGAGCCCTAAACAAATCACTGCTTGAGGTTCAACCTCCTCAATATAGCTTTTCATTCGATTTTGTAATTCGTTGTAATTTACTGGTAATGTCTTTCCAGTAATTTTTTGTCCTCGGATAATTTTCCCATTAAGAGATTTGACTATCTCCTCAGCGGGATTAATTGTTCTCCCTCCATAGCTTTGAAAACCAGTAAGTAACAAAATCTGCAATCCTTTATGAGAATATTTGCATTGAATCTAGTCATAAATTAGGTAACAACGCAATATTGGGTATGAAATAATAAGTATTTCTCCGCAAGGTCCATGCGCTAAAATTCACGAAAAATTTGCGAATTCAACTGCTTTAAAAAATTGGTGGAAATTACTTTGCGATGTTAAGATCAAAAGGCAAGAAGAAGAAAAAGAAAAGCATGATGGGACGCTACAGCTAATTGTTGAAGGTTGTTGAAGTTTTTGTGTGGATATAGGTGGTAAACGATGCGCAGTATTGAGCACAAATGCTACCATTTTACCCCCTGTTACCCTTAGATAACGGACTGTCACGCCGAAGGCCGCAGGTTCGACTTCCGTCACTCCCGACACCCATTTCTTAAATTGTTGTAAATAGCTTGTCAGCCGTCAGTGCTCATGCGCTGGGCCGTTTTTTTTGTTTGTCACGTTCGGTAGGTGCAATGGCTCATGGTTACGAGCAAATGGAGCAAGGGGGGCGGAATAAAGGTCCGAGCCCTCCCTCATTATCGTTGGCAATACGAAAAAGACTAAAAATGTTTGATGGGTTTAAACAGAACAAAACGAAAAGCAGGATAGAGCGTCACATAAAACAGCGTTAAGGAAAACAAAATCCTAAAAAAATCTATTTTACAATGAGGTACCCTTTGGTAATTATTAAAAATAAGTCAGACTTAAGGGAATAGGTTGTGAAAATCTTCATCTCAATCATAATTACGTTAATTTTTACAGGATTAGCAGAAGCAGCAGTTAAATTTAAAGGTGGTCAAATATCCTCTTCATCTGGAAATTTTAAAACAGAAAATCCTGCTGAGAGACCAGATCTAAAATTTAACTTAAGTGATTTTGACTCGTCCCATCTTAACCTTAAGCTTTCGAAATTTGACGCTATTCGCTTTGAGAGGAGAATTGGATTAGGCGCTCCTCTAAATAGGGTATCTCAATGGATTGGTTTGACTAGGCGACAGGCAATTGAAAAAAGCATATCTGAGCTAGAGGCCCATTCTGATGGCTTTATTATGCCATCGTGGTTTGTTGAAATGACGCCGATTAGTTTCATGGAACAAGGTTTGGAACGAGAACAGCATTCATGCAGAATAAAAACATTCAGAAATTCTCTGGAAATTGCTTGGGCAAAAGAAATCATTGAAACTTCAACACCGCAATTTGAAAGATTAGCTTTGTTTTGGTTAGATCACTTTTCAGTTGCATTTGATACCTATAATCAAACGCATTCCTTTGCAAAGCATCTTGAGATTATAAGAAAGAATTCCAGCGGTAACGCTTTAGATTTTCTCACTGCATCCTTTTATGATCCGGGTATGATAGTGTACTTGAACAATGAACAAAGTACGGTCCAGAATCCCAATGAAAACTTGGCCAGAGAATTTTTAGAATTATTTTCTCTAGGTGAGGGTGCTTATTCAGAAAACGATATCAAGAATCTAGCAAAAGCTATTTCGGGACATGGTATAAACCATGTTACCGAGCAATTTCAGGTTTTTAATTCTAAAGTGACAAAAGCTAATTTTTCAGCCTTCGGCAAAAATTACTCCAATATTGAAGAGTTTATAGAATTGATTTCAAATCATCCTTCATTTGGTGAATTTATTGCTCGTAAATTCTATGCTGAATATGTTGATCTCAGTGAACCAAGTAAAGAGGATTTAGCCTATATTGTGACCGCTTTTAGAGAAAGTGGGTTTGAAATCAAAGCTCTATTAAAAGCTACTTTAAGTCTCAAGAAATTTTGGGATGAAAAAAATAAACTTAGCCTAGTAAAAAGCCCAATTGAATTGATTTTTGGGACTATTAGAACACTTGGTACGGCTGGCAATGATGGAAGGGATTTTTCGTGGGCAGTAAATGCTACAGAAAAGTTTGGCCAATCATTATTCAACCCCCCAAACATCGCTGGATGGCCTGAAGGTAAAGAATGGCTTGCTGGCCAGGGTCTTGAGCGCCGATTAACAGAGCTCCCAAAATACTTCAGTAGGTTAGATAAAGAAAGCAAACAAGCTGTTACTAATGAAGTTACTAGAGAAAAAATGCATCAGAGGCTCGAAAAAAGAGCTGAAAATATATTGAAAATGTCAAAAGACTACCAACAAGCCCTGGCGGATTTTTTTGCTTCGGGTGCTGAGGAGCAGTTTTTAGCTGAAACAATGGTGATTAATTGGATTCCTAGTGATTTTGCAACGAGAGAATACGGCGATATTAACGTTGCATTTTACAATGTGTCTTTCTTGGGCAAAAAATGGGATGGAATCACTGTTCGTTTTGGAACAGATGTAAATTCTAAGAAAAAACAGGAATGGAAAAATATTAATAGACTTGGTTTTAAACAGGGTTCGAGCCATCCTGCTGCAATAAGTAATTACAATGATGGTTGGGTGAGTGACTGGGATGGGCATCGAGGATGGGAAACGTCTTTTCCCCATGGTCCACATGAGAAATTTAGAACGAAGAAAAAACAAGAGCAACTTTTGATGAAAAGACTCCTTCAGTCTATGCAAATCCCTCTCGAAAATTTAGCCAATTTTAAATATCTACTCCAAAATAAAGACGCGCAGAATTGGTTGCTTGAAAGGTTGGACGAGGTAGAGTTTGGAAAAGTGAAAACACAAAATGGATTGGAAGCTCCTGTGAAAGTTTTCTCATTGCCGAATAGCCCACATGGTTCAAGATTGAATACTAAAAGGTTCAATTGCTCGTTATCACGAACAGGCGATTTAATAGTTGGCCAAGGGGCGAATTCAAGTGAGCGATTAAGTGAAAATTTCGATGGTAGCAAATTGGTTCGTTCAGAGACAAACCCAAATCTTTCTCAGCTTTTGATCCCAGAATTAAATATAAAATTTGAAAATGAAGAAGCATTCAACTTGTTAGGACACGAAGGGTACCAGCTCAAATGAAATACACAAGGCGTCAATCGTTGTCATTCTTTGGTGCAACATCCCTGTTCTCTGTTCTGCCTTCTTCTTATTTGAATGCAGCGATAGCCTCAAAGTATCTCATATTAGTAGAACTGCAAGGCGCAAATGATGGATTAAATACGGTAATTCCGTATAGTGACCGAAATTATTACAAGTTGAGGCCATCGATTGGAATACCAAAAAAGGACATTTTGACGATTAGTGAAAATGTTGGACTTCATTTTAGTTTAAAAGGGCTTGCCAAAATTTACGAAACGGGTGAGCTGAAAATCGTTCAAAATCTGGGCTATCCCAACCCTGTTTTATCTCACTTCCGTTCTATTGAGCTTTGGGAAACTGGAGGAGACGGAAAGGCAAAGGGCCGTAACGGATGGTTAAACGATTCTTTAGATCTGATAGGAAACCAGAGAAATTTGGATGGAAAGGCTATTTACTTAGACCAATCTGGTGACGTGTTTCGCGGTGGTCTAGATGGATTTTATGGGCCCAATTCCATTGGTTTTGCGGCTGCAGAATTAGAGGCTCGTGACCAGACAGTTCCTGTTCCTGAAACTTTTGGCCTACTTGCGGATTTGATTCAGGGACGAAAGCAAAATAGTGAAAAATTAAAACAAATCCAAAATAAGTTATCTGGTGCAAATAGGTTTTCGTCGGTCGGTCGGGGTAATCTAGGTGCACAGTTGAGCAAGGTGTGCAATATACTATCAAAAGGCGTAAATATCCCAGTTTTAAAAGTTGCTATCGGCAGCTTTGATACTCACTCAGAACAATTTTGGAGGCATAGAGATTTGCTGAGAGAATTAGATGAATCTCTTTACGAAACTGTTCAGGCGCTCCAAAATATTGGAATATGGAATGACACCGTGATTATGACATATTCCGAATTTGGTAGGCGTGCTGCGGAGAATGGTTCTAGGGGAACTGACCATGGGATGGCCGCCCCACATTTTCTGATGGGCGGCAAGCTAAAAGGTGGGTTTGTTGGTGAAGTTCCTAATTTAGGCAGGTTGAGGAATAACAATCTCGAATTCGAAATTGATTACAGAACAGTTTATGAAACGGTTCTGAGAGAACATTTTGGACTTGATGACAATCCTTTCCAAAAATATCACAATAAAGGTCTATTTTCTCTTTAGTTCAATCCAAGTTTTTCTCTGAATTGACGGTTCTGTTGTTTTTCAGAACACTGATAAAACCTCCTGCTCGGCTTTCTTGTAAAGTGAAACCTGTGGAACTGTGGCTTGCGGCGTCGGATAGCCAACAGGGATAATCATGACGGGTTTTTCGTTTTTGGGCCTTTGGCAGACCTCATTCAGAAAAGACATTGGGTTAGGCGTATGAATCAGCGTGCTAAGGCCGCAATTATGTAGAGCCGTAATGAGGAATTAAGAAGCAATGCCCACACTTTCTGGAACATAATAATGTTTATATCTTGTGCCATCATCGCATAGACCATAACGCTGAGCAAAGACAATAATAGGCCATGGGGCTTTGGTGATATGCGGCTTGTTAGGACCTGTCCCAATAGGCTCAAGTGCCTTTAGCCACTCATCACCGCCGCCGCCATTGTAAAAGGCCAGTTCTTTTGCCTCTGCTGGGTCTCTTATCATTCGTTTTATTTCAGCATTTTTTATCGCTACGAAATGCCAGGGTTGCTGATTTGCGCCAGACGAGGCACGTGCAGTTGTTCTGATTGCCGCTCTTATTACGTTTTCATCAACATCAACGTCAGAAAAATCCCTAAAAGAATGTCGTTTTGACATTTTTCTAGGAAGTTCTCAGCTTCTGCCTGCGCCTTTTCAGGGGGAAGATAATAATGTGCAGGCAAGGGCACAGGATTATAGCTTTGAGGAGGTGAGACCATGGTACATGTCTTTCTGTTTAGCTGGGTTGGCTTCGTGTTCTGCTAGGCAAGTATCATTTCGCGTTAGTTCTAGAGATACTAGCACATGCTGTGAATGAAAGCCTGGCTATGCAGATAGCATGCCTGTAATCCTCTTAACGTGGAGGCACCTATTTCATGGCTGGTTCACATTGCCTAAGCTTTGCCGGTGGCAGCGTGCGGAAGAACAGCACGGCGATAATCAATATGGTCAGCAAATTCCAAGCAATCCCATTCACAAAAGCCAGTTGATAAGAACTTGTCAGGTCATAAACCCAGCCAGACAT
>MDTB01100835.1_pt1 | contig 15187 bp, 13 predicted proteins | sample 811161 | NCBI WGS metagenome assembly MDTB01 (sample SAMN05326650, study PRJNA326480) | marine metagenome | isolation source: seawater | place: Mediterranean Sea | collected 2009 | reverse complement strand
GTTATATCAGCTATTTCTTTAAACCAATTACATAAGGGAGAAAATTATGAGTGATGTATACGTTTTAGGTGTTGATATGATTAAATTCGGAAGGTTTCCAGACAGAACAGTACCAGATCTTGGAGCTGAGGCTGCGTTGCTGGCTCTAGATGATGCGGGATTAAATATTGGAAACATGGAAGCTTTTTACTGCGGTAACCTAGGGCAAGCAAACGCTATGGTTGGACAAAGGATACTCCAAGAAATTGGTCAAACAGGTATTCCGGTTGTAAATTGCTCTAACGCATGCGCAACTGGTGCTACAGCCTTCAGGGAAGCTTGGACGTCAATAAAAGCTGGATTATATGATGTTGTATTAGCCGTTGGTGTGGAGCAAATGGGTTCAGGACTTTTAGGGGGTGCCGGTGGAGGAGCTGGGATACCAAAAGAAGGTCTCTTAGGCTCAGGTACCATGCCTGCAGTTTTTGCTGAAGCAGGTATGGAACATGCAAGACAGTACGGAACTACGTTTGAACAATTTGCAAAAATTTCGGTAAAAAATCATCACCATTCAACCATGAATCCGAAAGCAAGATACCAAATTGAGACGCCTCTGGATGAGGTTATGAATGCTGAAATGATTTCATATCCAAATACTAAGCTTATGTGCTCAGTTAATGTAGATGGGGCTGCTGCTGCTGTTTTGGTGTCAGAAAAGAAAGCCAAAGAACTAGGGATGCAAAGAGCTGTGAGGATTAAAGCTTCAGTAATGACAAGCGATCCTTATCAAGAAAGAGACCTTGTGATGCCTGATGTTAATTCTTGTACTAGGAAGGCAGCATCGGAAGCTTATGAAATGGCAGGATTAGGAGCATCAGACGTTGATCTTGTTGAATTGCATGACTGTTTTGCTACAGCAGAAATGTTGCATTACGAAAACTTAGGTTTATGTGGAGATGGAGAAGCAGGAAGGTTAATTGACGAAGGTGAAGTAGAACTAGGAGGCAGAGTTCCTGTAAATGTTTCTGGAGGGCTACTTTCAAAGGGCCATCCTTTGGGTGCTACTGGCATTGCAAATATATATGAGGTCTGCACTCATTTGAGGGGTGAGGCCGGAAAAAGACAAGTAGAGAATGCTAAGATAGGTATGACACATGTAATAGGCTTAGGAAGTGCTTGTGGAATTCATATCCTTGAGAAAGTTTAATTACCTATGCTTATTGGCGTTGTTAGCGACACCCACAACAACATAAAAAATATAGAAAGGATAATTCACTTATTCAATGAATTAGATTTATCCTTAGTAGTCCACACTGGAGATATAGCCAGCGCTAATTCTCTTGATAAATTTTCCGATCTAAAATGTAAGCTCATTGGTGTCTATGGAAATAACGATAGACACGAACAAGGTATTGAAGAAATAGTAGCTAAATATAATTTTCAATTCGAAGAACCACCTTTGACGCTTGTTATAAATGGCAGGAACGTCGCAATATTTCATGAACCTGATCTTATAGAAGATTTCTTATCAAAGAATGAAGAAACCGAAGTTATTCTGCATGGTCATACGCATAGGTATAGAAATGAAAAAAAGAAGGATATTTTGTTTTTTAACCCAGGAGAGTCTGCTGGAATGCAAACAGGAAAAAATGCAATAGGTGTTCTCGATCTTAAGAATCTTAATGCTAGAAGAATTTTTTTTTAAGGTTTGAAACAAAGTATAATAAAAAAAGGCTTGATGGGATTGTTAAAAGTATAGGTCTCAAAATTCTTGTGGAAAACTCTTGCTCAAATAGTACATTAAATAAAAAAGAGAAAAGAGCTGGAACTATGACCCCTTCTGAGGTGAGTAATTTAGCGGGTGTTAGAAATAATGCCAAAAGAAACACCATTACTACTTTCTTTTTTTTTGATCCAAAAAAGGTGCTTACACTATAAGATAAAAATAAAGAAATTATTATGTAAGATGCCCAAAACATGCTAAATATCTTGCAATAACTTTTTCATTACTGTCTCAATAAGGTTTGATCTCCAGCTTGGCAATGTAGAGAGACTGTAATCTAAACCCTTGCTCATGGTTAAATAAAAAAACAATTTTTGATTCCTCTTTGAAAAAAGTAGTGTTTGATTAATTGAATTCGAAGAAGCAATTTCTTCAATACACGAATTTAGTCTGGAAAGGAAAATTCTTTCAACAGACTTAGTAAGCCCGGATGAAAGATTCTCAAGATCGGCTCTACCATGTAAAAATCTTTCTTGGTTGAACTCAATTTCTTCTATTAGCCATTTCAACTTGTCTTCATTCTGAAGAGATTCTATTTGTCTTCTATATATCTCTATTAAGAACTCGACATCTGAAGCGGCATAATTTAATTGCGCGTCGGTCAGTGGCCTTCTTATCCAATTTGATCTCGTTTCTGATTTATCTATCTGAATATCCAATAGATTAGAAACAAGGCCGGAATAACCTATAGTATAGTCACCATTAAGAAAAGCATTAGCAAGTTGAGTGTCATATAAGTTCTTCACCATTTTACCCGTCCATGAATAAATGGCTTCAATGTCTTCGCTTAAGGAATGAAAAATCTTTAGAACCTTTTTTGAATACAAGAAAGTACAATGATCTTCAGGTGATCCAATAGACAGTGGATCAAGGAGGTAAATCTCCTCTTCATCATTGATCTGCATCAATGCAAGTTTCATATTGTCTTTAGTTGTCCTTCTGAACTCTGTATCTATACCTAAAAATGGTTTATCTAAAAGTTCTTTGTTCAAACAATCTAAATCATCAATTGTGTTTATGAAGGTAAAACTCATCGAATTAAGAAAAATTCCGAGACGGTACTTTCACTAAAATGACATAAAAAAACCATATAGTTAAGAAGCCATAAAATTGCAGAGGCTCATCTATTTCATATTCAATAAAAAAGATTGCGGTTATGCAGGTAGTAATTGCAATTGCTAAAAATATCAATAGAACTTTCCATTTTTCTAGCCCTGAGTCTAATAAGACGTGGTGAAGATGCGATCTATCACCCAAAAATATATTTTTTCTCTGCGATATTCTTTGAATAAAAGTTGATAAGGCATCAACAAGAGGCAATAAAATTAGCCAAAGGGATGTAGCGGGAGTTAAAATCTCATAACCTTCAGATTGGGTAAAAATAACCAAAAACCATCCTGTAATAAAACCTAACCACATCGACCCTGAGTCACCTAAAAATATCTTCCAACTTTTACCCAAGAGTCCCAGATTGAATACAAGAAAGCAGACTATTACAATTGATCCTAACAGCAGTAAGGGCTGGAAATTATTTAACATACATATTAGGGCTAGAGTAGTGCAGGTAACCAGAACCGCAAAGCCTACAGAGCCATCCATTCCATCAAGCATGTTAAAAGCGTTGCATACACCTACGACCATAAATATGGTAAGAGGTATTCCTAACTCCCCAACATATATGTTGCCGAATCCCAGGAGGTCACCAAAATCTCTTATATAGATATCCGTAATAATAATTACTAACCAACTTGCAAGTATTTGAATAATTAATCTAAAAGAGAATGGTAGAGGCTTTATATCATCCCAGAGACCAAGGAATAAAACTATAAAGGAGACTGACCAGACGGTCTTCAGGGTCTCTAAAGGGTCAAACTGCTGTAAACTCGTTTCAGGGATTAAGTAGCTTACAGCTAAACTTAGAGAGAAGAACATGGCAATTCCACCGCCAAGTGGGACATTGCCTTTATGTATTTTTCTTACACCATCAGGTTTATCTACAATACCAAACTTCCTAAAAAGGATACAAGTGGAAACAAGAAAGAAGCTTGTTAAAGAAATTATTAATACAATTAGTTGAATCATTTCCAGTTTTTCTTAGATAAAAAAATTGCCGATCAATAAACTAAGACTCATTATAGATAAAAGAAAAACGTACAAATTAAAATTATTTTCTTTCCTCATTATTTTGATAAAGAGGTATTTTCTATCAAATGCATATATTTATTAAGTACCAGATTTTCATCAAATTCTTTTTCCATCTTTTTTCTTCCTGCTTTACCAAATTCATATAGTTGTTCTGAGGACATATTAATCATCTTAATGAGCTTCTCTTTCAAATCATCAACATTTCTTGCTTCACACAAAAAGCCACTTTTCATATCATCCAAGGCATCTCTACAACCTTGATGATTGGTTGTAATTATAGGAGTAGCCATACTTGCAGCTTCCAGCAAAGTTCTTGGTACTCCCTCTCTATAGTAAGAAGGAAGAACAACACAATCGGCATTTTGCAAATAAGGTTTAACATCATCAGTATCTCCAAGATAACTTATCACACCTTCTGAGTGCCACGCTTGGATTATTTCTTTTGAAATGCCATCTGGATGAGAAGAATCTAAAAATCCTAGAACATTAAATTCTATATTTGGAAAATTAGATTTGATCTGTCTTGCCGCGTCTACATACTCTCCAATGCCCTTAGACCAGATCAGTCTGGCGACCAATAAAAAAGAATTACAATTAGATGGAGTAGCTTTTGACTTAAATCTTTCCAGATCGACACCAGATCCGGGTAGTCTAAAGCTAAGGCCGTTAGTTATAGAGTTCTTTTTAAAAAAATCCATATCTTCGTTATTTTGAAAAAGAACAATTTCGGCTTTTTTTAATGCAATGGCATAAAGTCTCATAAAAAAACTTGTAATAAATCTATTTCGATTCACAAAGCCACCCCCTAGACCAGATATATTTGGCATATATTGTATTTTTAAGATTCTAGCGGATAGACTACTATAGATATTTGCTTTGGGAGTAAAGCTGAGGATTAGATCTATTTTATTAGCCCGCAGTATAGAAAATAAATTAAAAAAAGATTTAATTTCTGAAAATATATTAAGATTACTTGAGTCCAAATTCCATTGCTCATATGAAGCACCTAGACTTGAAAATTTGTACTCTGAACTATCCCTAGGAGATACTACCAGTACTTCATGACCGGCTTTTAAAATTTTTTTTATTAATGGAGTTCTAAAATTTAAAACATACCAGGAAGTATTTGCAACTATAGCTATTTTCATTATGTTAGGTTTTTTTGCCAATACTCATGCCATACCTGAAACATTAAGATGTTCCAAATTTCTTGAGAATTGTCTATTGATTCATCTTGATGATCATTAAAAAGTTTGATGGTCGGTTCAACTTCAAATATATTCTGATTTTCTAAATATTCTGCAGAGAAATACTTAGCTGACCATGACTTCAGATCCCCCCTAAGCCACGATGCAATAGGAACAGAAAACCCTGTTTTCGGTCTTTCCACAATGTGCCTAGGTATATTTTCATATAAAATTTCCTTCAAGATCGACTTTCCTCCAAAAGAATCAAACTTAAACTCCTTGGGAAGGGATAAGGCAAACTCTACTAGGTCACGATTCAGGAATGGCACTCTAGACTCTAATGAGCATGACATTGATGCCCTATCAACTTTAACTAATATATCATCAGGCAGATAACAGTTTAGATCTCGATACATTATTAGGTCTTGGGGGGATCTAAAATCGCCTACATTAAGCTTATCAGTTTCCTCTTGTGTTATAGATTCTTTCTTTAAGATCTTGCTTGAATCAATCCTATTAGAGATCATAAGATTATAAAGATCATTCAAATCTCTTGCCTGCAGGGCTCTAAAAAATTTTAGGACCTTAGAGTCAAGATCCTTCAACTTAATAATATTCTTTAGGTAGTAAAAGACATTTAAAAAAAACTTTGATTCTAATAATTTTAATAGGTTAAATCTTAAGATGTAAGGTACAAAAGAAATTAACCAGCTGAGTTTACTTGTCCATATGTGTCTATTATAACCTCCAAAAAGCTCATCTCCTCCGTCTCCCGAAAGACTAACCGTAACTTTTTTCTTTGTAATCCTTGATAGAAGAATAGTAGGGAGTTGCGAGGCATCTGCAAAGGGCTCGTCATAGATTTCAGGTAATTTCTCTACTAAATTTATTAGGTCATCAGGAGTGAAGTATTCTTCACAATGGTCAGTGCCTACAAACTTAGAAACTGTTTTGGCATGATTGGCTTCATTAAAATTCTTTTCATTAAAACCAATACTAAAGGTCTTTACTGGCTCATTGCTGAGCTTCTGCATTAAAGATACTATTAAGCTTGAATCAATACCTCCAGACAAAAATGCTCCTATTGGAACATCAGATACCATTTGCTTTTTAATAGAGTTCTCAAGTAGCTCTATGAGTCTTTCTTTGGCATCAGCCCGGCTACCAGAGAAAAGACACTCAGAAGTTGTGTATTTTATCGGATCCCAATATCTGCTTATGGAGCAATCATTTGATCCTAAATTAAATTTTAATAAATTAGCTGGTTGGAGCTTGTTAATTCCTCTAAATATTGTCTTATCCTCAGAAATAAATGACTTTTCTAAAAAAGAACCCAAAGAATTAATTGATATATCTTTTTCAAGACTACTTATACATGAAAAGGACTTGATTTCGGAAGAGAATATGAACCTATCTCGTGAAAAAGAGTAATAAAGAGGTTTTTCTCCAAGCCTATCTCTGGCCAAGAAGAATTGATGCTTTTTGAGATCAAAAATTGCAAAAGCAAACATACCCTCCACCATATCTAAAGTTCTATCTATCCCTAATTTAGAACAAGCTTCCAGTAAAACCTCAGTGTCACTATTACCTTTCCAGGGAAAATTTTTGTGCTCCGATTCTACTGCTTTCTTCAGTTCTAGGTAATTATATATTTCACCGTTAAATGTGATAATAAAATTACCACATTTAGATTTCATTGGCTGAGAACCATTTTCGCTGAGGTCAATTATTGATAATCTCCTATGACCTAATGTAATTTTTTTATCTTCACTGGTCCATAGGCCTTTGCAATCAGGACCTCTATGTCGGAGCATATCGGTCATCATTTCTACCTCAATTCTATTAAAATCTAATTCTTTATCTTCACTAGACAAAATAATCGAGCCCGCAATACCACACATTTTTTTATTATCCTTAAATTAGGTTAATTTTAGAATCCACTGGCTGTGGATTAACTTCAGGAAATTGAAGTTTAATCGTAAGCTCAAGAACTTGTATAGCCAAGTCAGTACTCAAAAGAGGTTCTTCTTTATTATTTATAGCTTTCTCAAGCTGAGAAATACCTCTACAAAAATCTACAGGCTTCATTTTCGATACCAATGAGTTAGATTTCAGAAAACCATATTCATGAAATATATTAAGTTTCATTCTTAGAGTGTAGGGGAAGAAGAAAAGCATTTTCTTTAAAAAAGAATGAAGAAATCTCAACCTAAAATTAATCCTTTCCAAGGAGTATGAATTATCTAAAGAGTATAAAATAGGTGAGTTATCATCCCTAATATCTTCAACATAGATTCTTCCCTTCTCACCTATCAAGGTAAGAGATCTGTCTAAAGGACCTCTTAAGCTATTAGTTAATCTTACTACTGTTCCATTCTGATATTCTATTGACCCAACCGAGTAATCAGGAGTTTTAGAACCGGAATCATTCTTGTAGTGATCTAAAACAGTGGAGTAAGAAAGTATTCTCTCCGCACTGCCAAAAAAAGATGCGAAAAGTGTGAGGATGTATCCGGAATGCTGAAAAGTGCACCCTACTTTATATTCATCCTCTAAAGGCCAGGAAGCGCCCGACTTATTAATCCATGAGCTTGGGTCTGACTGAGAAGTAAAACCCGCATCAAATGAAGCATAAACAAGAAGAATTTTACCTATTAAATCCTCATTGATAGCTCTTTTTAGAGCCTGTGAAGAAGGAGAAAGTAAATTGCAAGGGGCACAGCTTAAAAGCAAACCTTTCTTAATAGCTAGTTCTTTGAGCTCAATGGCTTCTTCAAGCGACATTGCAATAGGCTTTTCCGAATAAACATGTTTTTTTGCATTAAGCGCAGCTTTAGAAATTTGAAAATGACTTTCTGGATTTGTTAGATTAACAACTATATCAATGGATGTTTGGGTAATAAGTTCTTCTAAACTATCAAACTCTATCAAATCGTAAGTTGCGCAAAAATTTTTTAATCTTTCTGTGTTATGGTCATAAACACCTCGAATTTCTAATTCAGGGTAATTCTTTATTGTTGCAAGATAAAAATCGGCAACATAGCCACAACCAACTAATGCTATATTCATAAGATTAAATTAGACCCATCTTTTGATCCATCTCCATAGCAATTTTAGAGATTCTTATTCCGTCTAATAGAGTTGGAGTTTTAGTAGAAAGATCAAGTGATTCATGCTTATGAAAGTGATGCATGGCATTTTTCCATCCCTTATTATGTATAAAAAAACGTTTTTCTTGCCCGTTAATCCTTAGATAATCAAAATCTGAAACCGATGCATTTAGATCATCTCCAATGATACTTATATATTCTTTTATACCATTAGATGGTTTGAGTGATCTTTCAAAAACTAGTGTAGCTATGGATCCATTTTTCATTCTGAAGATACAATTAAAACTTCCCCCGTAAACGAGCTCATCATTCTTATCTTCTTTTCTAAATATTTCAAAATCTAAAATCTGACTATCAGAAACATATTCCAATATATCTAAATAATGACAACAAGAACCTACAGTAGTGCCACCTCCTAGAGATTTCGTTGCCATTGAAACGCTAAATTCTCCTAAATTTACTATATAGGTAATAGATTTCCTTTTTGAACTACTTTGAAATGAAGCTGAATTTTTTAGAGATTCAATGGCAGGAGAAAACCTTCTATTAAAACCTATCATGCAGTTAGAGTAATGACTAATGTTCTCAAGTGTTTTTAAGGAGCTTTGATTAACTGCAACTGGCTTTTCGCAATATACCTTTAAACCTGCACTAATTGCGGTCTGTAAATGTAATGGGTGGAAGTTAGGAGGTGAAGCAATTAGAATATTCTTCACTTCAGGATTCTCTGAAATCATTTCATCGATATTCTTAGAAACTTTTTCTATATTAAAACAGCTGGCCATGAATTGGGCACTTAAACTCATATTAGAGCAACAAGAAACAATGTTTCCTCCAGTTGCCATAATTGAGGGGACCAAAACCGATGCAGCAAAATTTCCAGTTCCAACTACCATCCACAAATTATCTTTGGATTTATATCTTTTACTGCTTGTCTGAAAACTAATTTTTTTTGATACTTGTGACAGCACTTCAAGTTCATATTCAACCGCAGTTTCAGTGGATTCAAGTTCAAAGTTGATTGCCTTCTTTTGGATTTCCTCTTTGGTGTAATAAAGTTTTAAGGGAATACCATCTCTAAAATTAACTTTAGTGTTGGTAGAGTTATGATCCTCAAGAATTAATGCGTCTACATAAATTACCTTAGGTTTAGTGACATAGTTTAGATATCTTATGGTCCCCAAGAGACCATTCTGAGTTATCAATATGTAGAGCTCCCTGATATGATCAATTATCCATTGGATAAGACTGGTTTTTCCTCTGTTACTAAATTTTTGTCTAGTTTTATATCTCAATCCTATTTTGGCTTTCACCATTTCATTGCTAGGAGTATCGCTTTTTTGAGTATAAGAGGAAAAAACACCTTTTCTTTCTAAAAAAATCATATTCTCAATTATAAATGAGGCTGTCTAAATGACATAGTTTGAGATTCTAAATTCTATTTTATGAGGTAAATTAATTTCCATACTGGAACCTATGAAATGAGTTTCCTCCAGAGCTCCATAATGTGGGGAAAAAGTAGTTTTAGAAATTTCCCACATAAAATTACTATTATTAGTAACTTCTATCTCTACGATTGAACCTTTTGCAGACCTTAAACGTAATTTTTTAGAAGATATCAACTCAGGAAGAATTTCAGGATGCAAAAAGAACCTCCAGTTTAGTCTATGCTTATCAGAGCCAAGTATCTCATCTGTTAAGAGAATATCATCATTATCATTCAAAGTTATTTTTCTATTATGTAGGATTGCTACATCTCCACTTTTAAAATAAATATATCTTGCGTCGATCTTAGAAACTTTATCATTGCACACCCAGTCTGTGATTTCTGAAGGATAAGCATTCTTTATCTGGAACAAACCAGGACCCAACAAAGCTGGCTCTGTACTATCTATCTGAACAGAATTATGACTAGATATACTCCTGAAGATATCTCTATCTTTTCTTGAAGAAAAATAGGTATACGTTCCGCGATCGATAATAAATGGTTCACTGCCCATGTATAGACAGAAACTAAGACAATCATTGTGACCATGGCCACCTAAACCGCCTAAACCTATATCTCCACAATCCATCACCAAATGTATATTGTCATCTTTAAATTTCCCATTATTAAGGACTGCGAAACCTCCATGTGGATAAAGAATTGATTTTCTTAAAGGGCCATCGGCATTTAATTTCTTATAACTCTCTATACCTTGAATGGAAAAAAACCAGAAAATAGAACTGTAGTCTTTAGTAGTTTTAAAGTCTCCATGATTACAAATACTTGCTATCAAGTTAAAAAGATCTTTACAGTCAAGAATATCTTCTTCTGTGTCTAACCAAAACAATCTCTCCATACTCAAGTCGCCTATATGAGGTAATTTACATTCTGGATTTGATAAATATTTTATGGGTTCTGAAATTTTTAAAAGAGTTTCTTTCAAAAAATTTTTAAATAAACTTTCATCTTTCTCTAGAGAAAGCATTAAAACAAAAGTTTCTACCACGAATCTATAATAACCAGAAGACGCCTCGAAACTTGTACCATCAGATAGGATTTGCTTGGAAACCTCATCTCTAGCTATTTCTTCTGTTTCTGTTAAATAATCTTTAGAGTTGGTCAAATTAGGAAAAGTCTTAGCCACGAACCTCAAAGAAGCTATCTCGCTTAGCAGAAAGTTATTAGTCACTCCATCTTTTGAAAGATTTTTGAATAAGAATTCACTTTGAGCTGAAATTGAAGCTAAGAAAATAGGTAACATTTTTTTAAAATTTTGATTATTCTTCAGTAGAGAAAAAATAATGCACCAAGATACCAATCTTTGAGAAATATTTAATGGAATTAAAAAAGGATAACCAAATTTTACAGGAAAAGTATCGATCCAGTTTTCTAGACTTTTCAAGCAAAAAGTTAGATATTTATCATCTCCAGTTAAAACGTAAGCCTGTGCCACTCTAACTAAATGTTGATGTGTATTTAATTTGAAAATAGGTATTGGATCTATTGAATTATCAGGAAACTCTGAATCCGTACTAAACTTATAGTGTTTCCAAAATTTTATAGGTACTTTCTGCCCTGAAATGGGGTCAGTATGCCAATTAAAAAAGTCATTACTTCCATAATAAAATCCATGAAGGGAAACACCCTCTTCAATGTATTGGTCTGAAATTGAGATAATTGAATTATATTGTTCAATGAATTCTTTTTTAAAGAATTCTATATGATTAACTTCCGTATTATTGATGTGAAATAAACCAATAGAATTTTTTGCCTCTGTAGTTTCATTAATTAAGTCTTCAGAATTTTTATAGCCAAGAGAAATGATAAATTTTTTGATGTTATATTGTTTTGGCCTAAAAAATAAATAAAAGAATGACTGAAGCTCTCTTTTAAGGATTCTTTCAATTCTATTAAATAATTGCTGGAAACTTTTCATGAATTTCAGTGATTCTTTTTATATAAATCAAACAATTGAGTAAACAAAAAATAAGAATAGGGAGCCAGGAATTATTATATGGAAAGGGATCTTCACCATGATTATCTTTTTTGCAAAATAGTTGCCTATAAGCAAAGACGCAATAAAACCCAAAGATGTACTCACAGCTGCCCCCTCTGAGCTGTATATCGGAATGAGAAAATAATTAAAAACAACATTTATCAAAATACCACAGAAAGAGGCTAAAGCTATAAGTTCTGTTCTCTTTGTAATATAAAGACCAGCCATAGAAGAAATAAATATCCCATTAAAAATTAGACCTACAGCCAAAATAGGTATTAGCAGTTTAGAAATATTAAAATTTTCTGGAAAAATAAGTATAAAAATATTTTCTTGTAATAATAAGACTAAGCTGCATACGATAAATAATAAAATTAAAAAATACTTCTGCATGTCCTTTACATAAGAAATAGTTTTTTTCTGACCCTCTAAAGCATACTTTCTTGAATATGAAGGAAATAAATATAAATTAAAAGGCCTGATTAATAATCCCAATGTTGAAAATAGAACCATATTTGCCGCATCATAATAAGCTACTAGGTTAATATTGGGCTGCATAACTGAAAGCATAAATCGATCTACGTAATTAAGAAAAAATCCAAAAGATATTATTAGAGAATGGGGCCATCCATATTGCAAAATTTCTTTAATTAGTTTCCTATCTATATTCACTCCTATGGCTAAAACCTTTCTTGAATTAACAGTTAAAATAGTTATTATCTCACTTGCCGCCAAGCCATAAACATAACTTAACTGACCATAATCCTTGTTTAAAAAGACTATGACAAACAAGATTTGCACAGATACCCTGAATAAAGTTTTTTTGAGAAATAATGTAGAGTCCTGATTTGCTCTAGCCCAATTAATAAATTCATTATTTATCATCAGGGCAAAACTCAAGATCCAAAATATTGTCAACATTTTGATGTCGAAATCAAAAATGAAAATTTCTTCAAAGAAACTCAATGTTAAAAAGAATATTAGTGTTGCCGGGAAGGATAAAAGAAGGATTGTAATTATGATCGAATTTAATAATAACTCTGGTTTTCCTTCATTATTTACCCATCTAACAGCAGCTTGAGATAAACCCATTCCAAAAAAAGATGTGCAGAATAATAAGGATGCTTTGATGAGGACTACTGCTGAATAATGTTCAGGGGATAGAGAATAGATCAAGATTAATGCCGTACAAAAATTAATTGCATTTGAATAAAGAACAGAACATCCGTAGCTAAAAATCTGTCTAAAGTTTTCTGTGATCATTTTTTTTAAGAACAACCAATTTAAAATCTCTTTAACATTCTCATTGTTTGTTTTGACCAGGTATTATTCTCAGCAAAAGCAATTCTCTTTTTCTTCAGTTCCAACTCATCTTGAGACTCCAATTTCAATGAAACTACATTGTTTATAAAATCTTCATGATTAGTGGCTATATTAGCAAGTCCATCCATGTCATGTGCCGCAGGATAGTTTGTAGTAACTACAGGAAGCCCAAATGCAAAATAATCGAGGAATTTTGTAGGAGTAGAATACTGTATATGTTCATTATTGGAGATGTATGGCACCAAACCTATAGAAGAAAATTTAAAATACCTAGGCAAATCTTGGTAATCTTTATAACCTACTGATAGAGTATTTTTATGATCTAGTAACTTTCTAACTTTTTCTTTTGGAGCTAGAGCATGGACATAGCCGATTAAGAGAATGGTTGAATCTTGAATAGTGTCTGCTAAATTCAAAAGTAAATCATAATCAACCCAGTTTGCTAGCGTACCGGCATAAACCAATATCCTTGAGTTACACTCTTGGAGTTCAGTTGGTATTTTTAAATCTCCTCTATCGGATCTTAAATTTTCTTCAGTCACGCCATGTCCTATCTGAAAAGTATTCGTGTTTTCTCTCTTTAATTCATTATAAATTAATGAATTAGGAGTGAATAAGAGGTCAGATTGCTTAACTAGATTAAGATAATCATTCTTGAATGAGCTTGAATCATCATAAGTATGCAGACCATCAACACAATGAAATATAAGTTTTTTTCTTTTTAATTTATTAATGACAGGAAGCCAGTAAGGAGAAAAGGTCCAGATGTGGAAATCTTCTAAATTATATTTCTTTAGGATACTTTTTATTTGATAAGTAAGGAAGAAGGTATTTAGAGTCCTAAAAATTATATTAGAATGGTTTGGAATTGCTAATGGACTATAAATGATAACATTTTGAGGATTAAGTCCAGTGAAAGACTCTTCGGTTGGGCGGATAAAAAACCTTTTTAACCTGGAAAAAACTCTTTTATATTCAGAAAGTTTTGGAAATCTTCTGCCTGGAGTCTCTACGTAAATTACTGTATTTTTCTTACTCAATTCTGCAGAAATTTGCATATTAGAAACTGCATTATCTTTCCACTCACTGGGGGAAAGGACTAAAAAGTAATCTTCCTTCATGATAAGTTAAGAATCAGCCTTTCTACCTAGTAAAAAGAATTCGTTGGCAAGTCTTTTGGATGCGTTGGTGTGTCTAGAGAAATAGTCAAGATATCTTAAAGGGCTCAAGATCCAGGCCAATAAGAAACGAGATAAATTGAATAAGAATTTATTCTTAAAGCAACTACTGAAGCCATCCCTTATGAGCCAAACTAGAGAACAAAAGGGTCCTACGCTTACTCCAGAAGATATATCCTCAAAATCAGATGTTAGGTTCCTTAAACCAGGCAGAGTATATCTTTGATAGTCATATGGATCGGCATGAAAACCTTGAAGAAATGGCACTTCTAAATATATGAAGCCTCCTGGTTTTAGAACTCTATGCGCTTCTTTAATTACCCTTACAGGATCGACTATATGCTCTATCAAGGCTTGCATAACCACGGAGTCAATAGATTCATCTTTTACAGGAAGATCGTGAGCGTCTGCAATAAAAGAAATGTTTTCATTAAGAGTTATATCTAGATTTATAGTTTTATTCGCGGTAAGGACTTTATCTTTCCAGAGCCATTTTCCCGAGCCAGAGTCAGCACCAGAACCGATGTTTAAAACAATCTTTCCATTAAATATATTTTCTTTTATTATTTCCTTTTTCTTGTGAGGGATAGTGTTCAGAGTGGGCATAGGGGGATAAATGAAACTTATTACCCTCTTAAGAAATGGACTATTCAAGCTTGTTACAACTTGATTGCTGCCATATCCGCTTTTACTCATTGATTTACTTATTTTGGAATAGAGTTCATTTTAAACTAACTGAATGTAAAATTATTTAATAATTTAAATATAAAGAAATTTTTATTTAGATATAATCCTAAGCATTCAATCAATGAAATCACTAGAAGAAACAATACTTGTTACTGGGGCCTTAGGCTTTATAGGATTTCATCTTTCTCAAGAATTACTCAGAAAAGAATACCAAGTTATCGCTCTAGATAATCTTGATGAGTATTACGATGTTGACTTAAAACATGCAAGACATGAGATCTTGAAGGAGAATGATAAATTTAATTTTTTTAAG
>MDTB01024958.1_pt1 | contig 15187 bp, 15 predicted proteins | sample 811161 | NCBI WGS metagenome assembly MDTB01 (sample SAMN05326650, study PRJNA326480) | marine metagenome | isolation source: seawater | place: Mediterranean Sea | collected 2009 | reverse complement strand
ATTTAAGAGTAATACAAATGATAGTAGAGAGTCGCCATCAATTCATGTTAGTTCTTATTTACTTGAAAAAGGTTTTGAGATAAAAATTTACGATCCAATGGTACTCGAAGAAAGAATAAAAAGTGACTTGAATAACCATTTTATTCTTAATGGTTTTAAACTTAATCAAGTAAATAAATTACTCAAAAAAGTTCAAATTTATAAATCCTTAGAGAAAGCTGTGTATGACTCACCTTTAATCGCAATAATAACTAAGTGGGATGAGTTTAAAAAATTTGATTGGGATTTATATATTAAACAATCAAAAAATAAGCCTTTTTTATTTGATGGAGTTAATGCTGTTAAAAATAAAGATATTCTAAATATGTATTCCTTAGGTAATTAAAAAAAAGCAAAAAAAGTACTTGTTTTTAATTTTGTTTTTGTATATTTGGTTTAGATAATAATTAGAAATTTTGCTTAATAAGCTAATAACTTCAAAAACACGGTTGCGTCTGTTGATAAAATTTTTTGTAAATCAGGCCAACCGTGGTTATTTAAATGGCCTTGCTGCTGAATTTAATGAATCTACCAATTCAATTAGAAAAGAACTTAATCATTTGTCTGAGGCAGGTTATTTAGAAAAATACAAAGACAACAATAAAATAGGATATAAAGCAAACGTAAATCATCCTATGTTTGAAATTTTACGTAAAGTTGTTTTAAAGCATCTTGGATTAGAAGATATAATTGACCATGTTCTAAAACAAATTGGTGAGGTAAATGAAATACATGTTCTTGGTGACTATGCAAAAGGTCTTGATAGTGGTTTGATAGAAGTTTTATTAATTGGGAATAACCTTAATACCAAATACTTAAGCAACCTAGAGCTAAAAATTAAAAAGTTAATAGAGCGTAAGGTCCAATTTATTATTAGTAACAGAAAATCTTCCGACCAAAGGTCCATTCTTTTATATAAAAAATAATTGTATGTTAAAAAATAGTAAAATACTGGTAACAGGAGGTACTGGATCATTTGGGAAACGTTTCGTTAAAATGACTTTAAGCAAATTTGACCCACAAGTAATATTTATTTATTCTCGTGACGAAATGAAGCAGTGGGAGATGTCTGAAGAGTATAAAAATGATGAAAGAGTCAAATTCATAATTGGAGATGTCCGAGACAGAGAGAGACTTTCTCGATCATTGGATAATATAGATTTTGTAGTTCACGCGGCTGCAACAAAGATAGTTCCTACTGCAGAATACAATCCTTTTGAATGTGTTAAAACCAATATAAATGGAGCCATGAATGTTATAGATACCTGTATAGACAAAAAAATTAAAAGAGTTGTGGCCCTTTCAACAGATAAAGCTTGTAATCCTGTAAATTTGTATGGAGCAACAAAGTTAGCTTCCGATAAATTATTTATCGCTGGAAGTGTAAACAATAAAGGAGACACTAAGTTTTCAGTCGTAAGATACGGTAATGTTATGGGGTCTAGAGGTTCTGTAATTCCTTTCTTCTTGAAGAAAAAGAATGAAGGGATTTTGCCTTTGACAGATTTAAGAATGACTAGATTTTTGATAACCTTAGACCAAGGTGTCGAGTTAGTTTGGCACGCCTTCTCAGATATGTTGGGAGGTGAAATCTATGTAAAAAAAATACCCTCAATAAAAATTGTAGACCTAGCAAAGATTATTGCACCAAAAGCTAATCAAAAAGTAATTGGTATTAGACCTGGAGAAAAACTTCATGAGCAAATGATAAGTCATGAAGATGCACCTCACACTTTTGAATATAAAGATTACTTTAAAATTCTTCCGGCATTAAATAATCTATCAAAAGATCATGAAAGAATCAATGGTGGATCAAAAGTAAATGACGATTTTACATATAGCTCAGAAAAAAATAATAAATGGATGACCGATAACGAGGTATTGAAATGGTTGGAGGAAAATCAGAAAAAAATAGAAGGAATTTAATTATGAAAACAGTTCTTTTTGCTGGTGGAACCAGTCTTCTTGCCAAGTCATGGACAAGGACTGTTGATGATCATTTTAATTATATCATTTCAGTTAACAAAAGGAAATTAAATGATAAAAATGTAAAAACAATTACTTTAGATTATTCAAATCCAGCTAAAATTCCTGAACAATTAAAAAATAATAATGTAGAAATATTGATTAATTGCATTGGTCTCACAATTGTCGAAGAGTGCAGCAAACATCCAGAAAAAGCTATCAAAGCAAATACAATTATCCCTAAAATACTTGCTAAAGCCTGTAAACAGGCAAAAGTAAAGTTTATCCATGTTTCAACTGATCACTTATATAATGGAGATAAATCATTTTATTCTGAAAAGGATAAAAAATCACCATTAAATAAATATGCTGAGACGAAAAGTATGGCAGAGGATGAGATTTTTAGTGAAAATAAAAATTCATTAATTATTAGGACAAACTTTTTTGGTTGGGGTCCTAATTATAAAAGATCATTTTCAGACAAAATTATAAATAGCCTGGAATCCAAAAAAAAAATAGGTTTATTTGGAGATGTTTTTTACACACCAATTTCTGTAGATGAATTAAAAAAACAAATTTTCAATCTTATTTCACTAAATGCCAAGGGGATATTTAATATTTCGTCAAATGAACGGATATCGAAATACGATTTTGGATGCAGGATAGCTAATATCTTTGGTTGCTCAACAGATTTGATTTACAATTCTAGCATTGATGACTCTAAAGAACTTGTTGCTAGACCAAAAGACATGAGTTTAAGCAATCATAAGCTGACTACTTTTACAGGTATACCAATTCCTTCTATCGACAAGCAGATAGAATTATTGAAAAAGCAACGGGAGGAAATATTCGAAAGACCAATTATACCCTATAGTAGACAGAATATTTCTGAAAGAGATATAGAATCTGTAATTGATGTGTTAAAATCGGATTTCGTTACACAAGGACCAGTAATTCAAAAGTTTGAAAAGAAATTGTCAGAGTACTGTAAAGCTAAATATGCTTTTGCTTGTAATAGCGGAACAAGTGCTTTACATATAGCTTGCTTGTCGCTTGGCCTTGGAGAAGGCGATTTAGTTTGGACAAGTCCAATTTCGTTTGTTGCTTCATCAAATTGTGCTTTGTATTGTAATGCCTCTGTAGACTTTGTAGATATTGATGAAAAAAGTTACAATATGTCAACAGATTCGCTTGAAGAAAAATTATTAAATGCTAAAAAAGAAGGGAAGTTGCCAAAAATTGTCATACCTGTTCACTTGTCTGGTCAGAGTTGTGATATGAAAAGAATTTTTGAATTAAGTTTGGAATACGGTTTTAAAATTATTGAAGACGCTTCCCATGCAGTTGGAGCGAGGTATGAAGGTCTGCCTGTAGGTGACTGTAGGTATAGCGATATAACTGTCTTTAGTTTTCATCCGGTAAAAATAATCACTACATGTGAAGGCGGGATGTGTTTGACAAATGATTCAGAAGTAGCTGAACTAATATATCGTTACAGAAGCCACGGAATTACACGTCAACCTTCACAAATGACAAAAGTCCCTGATGGTCCCTGGTATTACGAACAATTAGAATTAGGACTTAATTATAGAATCAATGATGTGCAAGCAGCATTAGGACTAAGCCAAATGTCTAGACTAGATAGTTTTGTAAAAGAAAGAGAAGAAATTGCAAGGAAATATGACGAGTTGCTATCTGATTCAACTGTTAAAACACCTGAGATTAGCCCTAAATGTTCTTCTTCTTGGCACCTTTACATCATAAGAGTCAAAGAAAATAATATTACTACACATAAACAGTTATTTGAGAAATTTAGAACTGCTGGGGTTTTGGTAAATATTCATTACATACCAATTTATAGACAACCATTTTATAAAGCTTTGGGATTTAATAAAAATAAATTTCCAGAAGCTGAGAAATATTATAATGAAGCCATAAGCATTCCAATATTTCCTGGGTTAAAGTCTTCTGAGCAAGCCAAGGTGGTATCTCTTATAAAAAAACCAGTTGGTTTTCAAAATATATTTTAAAAATCATGCAGTTGTATATTAAATTTCTAAATAATGGCTAAAATTTCTATTGGAAGTGCACAATGGGGATCAGAATACGGGATATCAAATATTTCGGGTATCCCAAGCTCAAATACTGTAAATAAAATTATCACTTACGCAAACTCTAATAATATTAGGATGATTGATACAGCAAGGGCATATGGAAACGCAGAGTCAAAAATAGGAGAGAATATAAGTAATGATTTTGATATAGTGTCGAAAATTATCGTTAATGAGGAGAATAGTTCGAAAATTAAAAATTTAGTTAATGATTCACTACTCAAATTGAAAATTAATTCAATATATGGATTTTTAATTCATAACCCTAAGGAGTTATTAAAAGACTCAAAAACATGGGAGGCATTGGAAAATGAAAAAAGTGAGGGTAAAATAAAAAAAATAGGTTACTCTGTGTACGAACCTAAAGATCTACAAATGTTATTCAAAAAAAAATTAATCCCTGATATTGTTCAACTTCCTTATAATATTTTAGATAGAAAATTTGAAAGTTATATTGATTCATTGAAAAAGAAAAAAATTGAAATACATGTTAGATCAGTTTTTTTACAAGGGTTGTACTTTATGGATGCCAACAGTTTACCTTCAAAACTTCTATCCCTTAGGAATCCATTAATAAAATTAAAAAAATTATGTAAATCTAGGTCGATCTCTATGTTGGAGTTGTGTCTATCCTTTGTGCTAAAAAATAAAAACATTGATTATATAATTGTTGGGGTTGAAAGTCTTCAACAATTAATACAAATAAATAAAGTATTTAAGAATAATGATAACTCTTTAAAAGCTAAATGGTTTGATTTGAACTTTTCTTGTAATGAAAATTTATTAAATCCTAGTAACTGGTAATTAGAAAAATAATTTAATTGTACAAAGTATATGAAAGTTGAAATTATAGCAGAAATGGCTCAGGGTTTTGAAGGGAATTACCATCAAGCCCAGCTATTAATAAAAGCAGCATCATCAGCAGGTGCAGATGCTGCAAAATTTCAGTTAGTTTATGCAGATGAGCTGGCAACACCTGGTTATATTCACTATAAGCTTTTTAAATCACTTGAAATGAGTGAAGAAAAGTGGTTTTCTCTTAAACAATATTCTGATAAAAATAATATTGAGTTGTACTTAGATATTTTTGGAAATAGAAGTTTGAAACTATGTGAAAAAATTGGAGTCAAGACCATCAAATTACACCCCACAGACATAAATAATTTGTTTTTACTTCAATGTGTTAAAAATTCAAGTATAAAAAATGTTATTATAGGAGCTGGAGGTGCAAACCTAGATGAAATAGAAAGAGCTTTAAAAATTCTTAAAAACAAAAAAGTTGACTTATTATTGGGATTCCAATCGTATCCAACTAAAAACGAGGATAATCATATTTCTAGATTAAAAGCTTTAGAAGATATTCTGAAAAAGAAGTTTTCTAATTTTAGAATGGGTTTCGCAGATCATGCTGATCCAAACACAGCATTAAAAATTTCTTTGGCTTGCACAGCTGTTGGTGCAGGTTCAAAAGTTTTGGAAAAACATTTGACCTTGGGGAAAGCGATGAAAATCGAAGATTATGAGTCTGCACTTAATCCTGACGAATTCAAAGAATTTGTGTACATAATTAATCAGTGTGCTTTTTCTTTAGGTAATTCAGCGAAAGTATCGAACGATTTTAATATGAGCAAATCTGAAAAAAAATACAGAAAAGCAATAAGAAGACATGTAGTAACATCAAAACCTCTAAAAAAAGGTCACATAATTGAAAAGGATGATATTTTATTGAAAAGGTCAGAATCGAAAAATGTCATTTACGATTTAAATCAAGCCTACGGGAGAAAAATAAAAATTGATATAGACAAAAACAAAGTAATTGACGAAAAAGAATTAAAAGATGAAGTATAATAAGATTAAAGTAGGAATGACAAAAGAAATCACCCATCTTATTACTCAAGATGATATTGATAAGTTTGCTGAATTGACTGGGGATGACAATAAACTTCACTTAGACAAAAACTATGCAGCTAAAACCTCTTTTAAAAAACCAGTTGCCCATGGAATGTTAAGCGCCTCGTTTATATCTACTATAATTGGAACAGAATTGCCGGGTGATGGTTCTTTATGGTTCTCTCAAAATATTGATTTTTTGTCTCCAGTAAGAGAAGGGGATTTGTTGACAATTATAGCTAAAGTATTAAAAAAAGATGACAGAAATCGTGTTGTTGAAATGTCAACTAACATCTTTAATCAAAATAAGGAACAAGTTATAAAAGGTTCAGCAAAAGTAAAAGTGATTGAGGAGATTGAAGATTCTAATGACAAAAAAACATCAAAGAAAAAATCAATTAAAACTGCATTAATAATTGGGGCTACAGGCGGAATAGGTTCACAAACGTCTTTAAAATTAGCAAGCATGGGCTATAATATTATTATTCATTATTTTAAAAATAAAGAAAGAGCAATTGACCTAAGGAAAAAAGTAAATAAATTTGGAGTTGAGACATTCATTTATTCAGCTGATATTAATGTTAGAGAGGACGTCAATAGTCTCTTTTCGTCAATTAAAAATAGAGTCTCTAATTTAGACTTGTTGATTAACTGTGGAACAATTAGGCTACCCTCGATAAGTTTTGAAAATCTGGAGTGGTTTGAACTACAAAAAAACTTAGATATTAATATCAAAGCAAATTTTTATCTAACAAAGAATATATTACCAATTTTTAAGTCTCATAACAAAGGAAAAATTATTTTTTTAACAACAATCTATACTGAAAGTAGTCCTCCAGCTGAAATGATTGCTTACGTTACAGCTAAATCAGCTTTAAATGGTTTTGCTAAATCATTGGCAATTGAACTTTCTAAATTTAATATTACCGTTAATATGGTGTCCCCTGGTATGACAAATACGGACTTAATATCTAACGTTTCAGATAAATACAGAATGATAACAGCTGCAAAAACCCCACTTAAAAGAATTGCATCAACTCAAGATGTCGCATCTGCAATTGCCTTTTTAGCCTCTGATGGCGCAGACTACATAACTGGAGAAACTATTAGAGTTAATGGAGGGCAAATAATGCTCTAAGGACATGAAATATTTTGAGATTTTAAAGAAAAACTTAGAATTGAAAAAGAAAACAGTAGGTGATAGCTACAAAATAGCTGTTATTTCCAATATAGTAATATTTGAAATAAAGGAGATATTAGAGTTTTTTTTAAGGGATAACAACATAAGCCCTATAATTGATATAGCAGAGTATGACAATATAGTTCAAGAGAGTTCGAAATTCTCAAATTACGATGCAATTATTATTTTTTGGGAGGTTATTAATTTTAAGGAAGGACTACATTCAGAGCAATTTGTAATTAAAAAAGAAAAAATATTTCAATTACAAAATAAAATTAAAAATGAAATAGTCACTGTGTTACACAATCTTAAGAAAACTCCGTTGGTGATTTTTAATAAATTCTCATCAGCATTATTCGAGTCAAATCCTCTTAGACAGAGTAAATTGTCATGGATCTCAAAAAATTTGAATGATTACATTGAAACTGTAAAAAGGGGGAATACCATTTTAATTGATACAGAATTAATAATATCAAAGCTCGGTCATTTTAAATCAAAAGATTTAAGAAAGTTTTATACATCAAAAAGTTTATACAGCAATGAATTCTTCATTTCTTATGTTCAGGAAATTTTAGCAATTTTTTTAGCGGTTAAAGGAAAAAATAAAAAGGTATTGGTTGTTGACTGTGACAATACTTTGTGGGGAGGAATTGTTGGTGAGGACGGTTTTGATAAAATAAAAATTTGTAAAGAGACTTTCCCTGACAAAATATTCTATGAAATTCAACAATTCTTGCTGTATTTAAAAAATCAAGGTGTATTATTAGCGATTTGCAGCAAAAATAATATAAAAGATGTTGAGTTTGTATTTGAAAATAATCCAAATTTGATTTTAAAAATTGATGATTTTGTTATAAAAAAAATTAATTGGAATGATAAAGCCTCAAATATTATTGAAATTGCCGAAGAACTAAACTTGGGTCTTGATAGTTTTGTTTTTGTTGACGATTCAAAATTTGAAATAGGGCTTGTAAATGATGTCCTTCCGTCTGTGAAAACTGTCTTGGTACCAGAAAACTTATCCAATTACCCTTCTGAAATTTACAGTTTAGATTATCTTTTTTATAAAAATATCTTTTCAGAAGAAGATTTACTTAAAACGTCTATGTATTTAGATGAGAAAGAAAGAAAAGAGAAAAGAAAAAACTTTAATTCTATAGATGACTATTTGTCATCCCTTGGTCTTAAAATTAAATTATTTTGGAATGATAAATCTAAAATTGAAAGGGCTGCTCAGTTATCACAAAAAACAAACCAATTTAACCTGACTACGAAGAGATATACTCAAAATGAAATTTTAGAGATGACAAAATCTAAAAATCATGAAGTAATTATTACGTCTTTAAATGATTCTTTTGGAGACTATGGTCTAACTGGATTGGTCATTCTGAACTTTAAAGAAAACAATGTATGTGAAGTAGATTCATTAATGCTAAGCTGTCGAATTCTTGGAAGAAATGTTGAGTTTGTTATTTTTGATGAATTGGTAAAAAATTTAATGAAAAGGGGAATAAAAAAATTAAATGCTGCATATGTAAAAACCAAAAAGAACATGCAAGTTGAAAAATTATATGAGAAGTTTGGTTTTATTCTAAAAAATCAAACTGAAAGCAAAAAGGAATATGAATTAAAGTTTCAAGACTATAGTTTTATTAAATTACCCTACATAAAAATTGTATAATCATGGATAAATTAGATGATAAATTAAAAAATGTGATGTCGATTGTTTTTGACTTAAAAAGAGAACAAATTAATGATAACTCTTCCCCAGATAATATTGAAGGTTGGGATTCCCTTAAACATATGATACTCATAGGAGCAATTGAAGATGAATTTAAGATACAATTTTCAGATGAAGAAATGCTAGAACTTTTAAATTATGAGTTAATAAAAATAGTATTAAAAGAAAAATTATAAATTATGACTAATCCGTACGAAATTGGAAAAACCATTTATTTAAGGACACCAACAAAAAATGATATTTATGAAAATTGGTATCAATGGTTTAGTGACCCTGAAACGACAGAGTTTTTGATAGACAGGTGGTGGCCCAATTCAGTTGAAAATCAAGAAATTTTTTTTAATCAAATAATACAAAATAGGTCATCTCTTGTTTTATCTGTATGTGATAAAAAAACAGATAAACATATTGGAGTTTGCAGTTTGGGTTCAATAAACTGGGTTCATAGGAATGCCGATATATCACTAGTTGTTGGCGAAAAGAAATTTAAAAATGGAGTAATTGCCGTTGAAATAATGTCATTATTGATAAAAATTGCTTTTAAGAGGATAAATCTTTTGAATTTGAGGAGTGTATTTGTTAAAAGTCATCCTCATACTCCCCCCTTACTGAAATTATTTAAATTTAAAGAAGTGGGGACTTTAAAAGATTATTTTTTCTATAATGATAAATATATTGATGTTGTTATTTCACAACTTCAAAGAACTGATTGGCAAAAAAGAAATAAATAAGTATTTAAATGAAAAAGTTAGTTGCAGCGCTTGCATGCCGAAATCAGGGTAGCAGACTCTACGGAAAGCCCCTTCAAAATCTTGATGTAGAGGCCGGAATAACGATTTTAGACAACATAGTGTCGTGTCTAGAATCAATTTCATGTATCGATGAGATAGTTTTAGGTATCTCCGAAGGTATTGAAAATGAAATTTTCAAAAAAATTGCGGAAGAGAAAGAAATTAAATATATAATTGGTGATCAAAAAGATGTATTAAGTAGACTAATTCAATGTGGAAAAAAGACAAATGCAACTGACATTTTCAGAGTCACTAGCGAATCTCCATTTCTATATTTTGACCCAGTAGAAAAACTTTGGAACAATCACAAAAAAAACAAACTTGATGCCACTTTATACGACGAAATTGTAGACGGATGTGGTTTTGAAATTTTATCATTAAGCTCTCTAATTATATCTTTTGAAAAAGGAGAAGATAGACACAGATCTGAACTATGTTCATTGTATATTCGTGAAAATCTAAATTCATTTAAATCATTTAAACCAAAAGTTGACAAAAATTTTATAAGACGGGATTTAAGATTGACTGTTGATAATCCTGAGGATTTAGTTGTTTGCAGAGAAGTTTTTAAAAAGTTTAAAACAAAAGCTCCTAGAATAGAAATTGAAGAGGTTATTAAGTTTCTAGACAATAACGAACAATTAAAAAACCTTATCTATCCTTTTACGGAGGTTGGATACAAAACTATGTACATCTAATTCTTATGAAAACAGGACAAAATTTATATAAAAAAGCAAAAAAATTAATTCCAGGAGGGACCATGCTTTTGTCAAAACGCCCTGAGATGTTCTTGCCTGAAAATTGGCCTTCTTACTTTTCAAAAGCTAAAGGGTGCGAGGTTTGGGATCTTGACAAAACTAAATATGTTGATATGTGTATCATGGGTATTGGTACAAATACTTTAGGCTATGGAAACGATGAAGTAGACGATGCTGTTTTTAAAGCTATTCAAAATGGAAACATGTCTACCCTAAACTGTCCAGAAGAAGTCGAACTCGCAGAAAAATTAATAGAAATTAATCCTTGGGCAGATATGGTTAGATTTGCAAGAACAGGTGGAGAAGCCAATGCAATCTCTATTAGGATTGCTAGGGCAGCTTCTGGGAAAAAAGGAGTTGCAATTTGTGGTTACCATGGTTGGCACGACTGGTACCTATCTGCTAATCATAATGATGGGAATGATTTATCTAATCATCTTCTCCCAGACTTAGACCCTTTAGGAGTTCCAAATAATTTAAAAAATACATCTTTTCCCTTCCATTATAATAATTTTGATGAATTGTTGAGAATTGTTAATGAAAATGATATAGGAGTTATTAAAATGGAAGTTGTTAGGAATAATCCGCCTAAGGACAATTTTTTGAAAAAAGTCAGAGACTTAGCTACAAAAAAAAACATCATTTTAATTTTTGATGAATGTACATCCGGATTTAGAGAAACATACGGGGGTATTTTTAAAAAATATGATGTGGAACCTGATTTAGTAATGTTTGGTAAAACTATTGGAAACGGATATGCTTTGACTGCAATTGTAGGTAAAAAAGACATTATGCAGGTAGCCCAAAAAACTTTCATAAGCAGTACTTTTTGGACTGAAAGAATTGGTTCTGTTGCTGCATTGAAAACACTAAATGTAATGGAAAGGACAAAATCTTGGGAAACAATTACCAAAATAGGGCTGCAAGTGAGGTCAATTTGGGATAAAATTGCAAGTGAAAATAAAATTAAAATTAAAATTTCAGGTATTCCTGCAGTAAGTACATATTCTTTTGAAAAAAACAATCTTGAATATAAAACTTTAATTACCCAAGAAATGTTAAAAAAGGGTTTTTTAGCCAGCACAAACTTTTATGCTTCTATTTCACATAAAGAAGATTATATAGTTTCCTACTCTGACGCCTTGAATGATATTTTTTATCTCATTAATAAATGTCACAGAGGGAAAAAAAATATTATGGATTTATTAGATGGACCAGTATGTCACAGTGGTTTTAGAAGGATAAATTAAAAAATAAACTCAATAAATAAACTAGAAAATATATCAAAGACTCTCTTAGGTTGTACAATCACAAATTAAACTTTTTGAAAAGGAAAAAAAGATCTCGTATTAGATCTTATATGAGAGGATATCAGTATTTAAAAAAACAAGATAAGTTACCTTATCTGAATGAAATAAAATGTTCATTAGCAGACGAAATTATAATAGAAAAAACCAAAGAGTCTGGATTTACCAAAAATGAGTTAATCTGTTTAAAACAATTTATTGTTTTCAGAATCTTAAACTCTAGATTTAATGAATCTCTTTTGTCGGCAATATCCAGTCCAAATAAAGAGGTGAAGTTTCATTTACCCAAAAAAATCAGAGTTTTATTAGAAAAAAAAGGTTTCAAGGCATTAACAATTTCAAATCAATTCAGATGGATTATTTTTTCGTTTAAATGGTATATGGCAGGAATATTTTCAGGTATAATTGAATTAATGAGAATTTTTATCTCAAATTCTTATCCAGAAGAGGAATTTGTTTATTTTGATAATTTATCTAAAAACAATCTCCCACTAAAGAACTGTCCCTATCCTACCAAAACTATTGTTGGATGGTATATTGATAAATTTAAGTCAGAAGTAGATAGGATACATCACACTGTAAAAAACATTCAAGATATAAGTTTCAAAGGAGTTAAGATCCTTTTTCTAAGTAGTCCTATACCTCCCTTGAATTCTCTCTATTCTTTTTTTAATTTTTTATTATGGTTTTTAAAAAATATAATCGTTTCTTTTTTTTCACAAAATAGACAAATTCTTTTCAGAGAAAGAGTGCTTACAAAATTATTTCAATTGTCAAGTTTTGACAAAAAAAGAAAATTTTTTTTTCATCAATCTGCACCAATTTTAAGACCATTGTGGACATATGAAGCAGAAAAAAGCGGAGTAGAAATTATTTTTTATTTCTATTCTCTAAATTATGAGGAGTTGCAGCAAGTAGGGAAACCAAATTTAAAAAATTATTACTGGGGCACTACATCATGGCCAAATTATTGGTTATGGAATAAAGAACAAATTTATTACTTGAAAGAAAAAATTTTAAATCCATTTAAACACAAAATTGTTGGACCAATTCCCTTTTCAACTTCTCTAAATAAAAATGAAATTAAAATTAAAGATAAATCAATCATTGTATTTGATGTTCCACCCCAAAGAGATTACTTTTTTCAATTATGGTATCCACACGTTGATTTCTACAACACTGATTTTTCAATAAAATTTCTAAAAAAAATTGATGCCGTTGCAAAAAAATTAGACTTAAAAGTTTTGATTAAAAGAAAGAGAAAAGATAATTTGAATTTAATTTCAAAAAGATATACAAGATATGTTAATAGTTTAGTACAGGGCGGAAGATGGATTGAATTAAACCCTGATTTGGATGCCTGTACAGCAACAAAAATAAATAACATTTTCGCTGTAATAGCCACACCGTTTACTTCAGTTGTTCATTTTTCTATAAAAAACAAATTACCAAGTGTTTATTTCAATCCCTCAAAGAAAATTGTTTTGTCTCAGGGAAAGAGAAGAAAAGTTAAAATTATTACATCTCAAAATTGCCTTGAAAAGTGGATAAAGAGTAAAAAGAATTTTTAAAATTTAAAAATCAAATGACAAAAACAAGATTTTTACTTTTATGCGAGAAAAAAGAAATCAAAATTTATAATTATCTGTCATCAATTGGTACTGTTAAATGGAAGAAGGACTTAATTGATAATAAGATTATTAATAAATTTGACTGGATAATTTCTTATGGATATCTTCATATCATTACTAATGAAGTCATTCAAGCTGCAAAAAATCCAATCATTAATCTTCATATTTCCTACTTACCCTTTAATAGGGGAGCTCATCCGAATTATTGGAGCTTTAAAGAGCAAACACCCAAAGGAGTAACAATCCATTTTATTGATGAGGGAATTGACACAGGACCAATACTAATTCAAAAAAAAAGTAAATTTGAATCGTTTGATACTTTAAATTCAAGCTATCTTAAATTAAAAGAAGATATTGAAACTTTATTTTGTGAAAACTTTATGAGAATTATAGGTGGAGAAATTAAACCAAAAAAACAGATAGGAAAGGGTTCCTTCCACTTAAAAAGTGATTTGCCAAAAGATGTAAATTGGAATATTAACATAAATAAAATTTAAAAAAATGACAGACCAACAAATTATAGATGAAATTGAGAAAGTAAGGTCAAAAAATAATATCAATTGGATGAATATATTGAGACTCGCATTCAAATATTCTCCTGCAGAAGCCAGAAAAATTGTATCCAAGATAAATGAAGATGATGGCAGAATAAGTAAACTTTTGAAAAAATTATCTCAAAACAAAAATGACTAGTTTTTCTTTTAAAGGTATTGATTCAGTTTTAATTGTTGCGGAATTATCTGCTAATCACAATGGTTCTTTGGCGATAGCTAAGGAGACGATAAAAGCTGCAAAAAGAGCTGGTGCTGATGCTATTAAGTTGCAAACATATACTTCTGAAACAATAACACTTAATTGTAATTCAGAAGATTTTATTATTAAAAATAAATCTATTTGGGATGGAATGAAGTATTCTGAACTTTATCAAAAAGCACATACTCCTTGGGATTGGCACGAAGAGTTATTCAAAATTTCAAAAGAAGAGGACATTTTATGCTTTTCTTCGCCATTTGATAAGTCTGCTGTTGACTTACTAGAAGATTTAGGTAATCCTATATATAAGATTGCTTCTTTCGAGATAACTGACATACCTTTAATTAAGTACATTGCCAGCAAGAATAAACCTATTATTCTATCTACGGGTATTGCTGATACTGAGGATATTGATCTTGCTTTAAAAACCATTCGGGGAAATGGAAATTGTGAAATAGCTTTATTAAAGTGTGTTTCAAGCTACCCGGCTAAAATTAGTGAATCAAATTTATCTATGATACCTTATTTTAGTAAAAAGTATAATGTTGTATCTGGATTATCAGACCATACTAAAGGAATTATTTCACCTGTTGTAGCGGTATCAATGGGAGCAAAAATAATAGAGAAGCATTTTATTTTGGATAAGTCATTTGAAACCCCGGATTCATCCTTTTCTCTAGACGAGAAACAATTTAAAAAGATGGTAAATGCAGTTAAGAAAGCTCATAGTTCAATAGGGGAAGTAAATTTCAAGTTATCAACTCAACAAATAAGTTCCAGAAATTTTTCTAGATCTTTATATATCTGTAAAGATGTAAAAAAAGGTCAAATTGTGTCTGAAAAAAATGTCAAATCTGTGAGGCCAGGGTTTGGACTACACCCAAAACACTTTGAAAGCATAATAGGAAGAAAATTCATAAAAAATGCCTCAAGGGGCACAAGGTTAAGTTTTGAATTGTTAGATTGACAAGTACTGATTAACTTCAAATAATATTTTAAACTATTTATATTTTAGTGTAAT
>MDTB01027083.1_pt1 | contig 15188 bp, 19 predicted proteins | sample 811161 | NCBI WGS metagenome assembly MDTB01 (sample SAMN05326650, study PRJNA326480) | marine metagenome | isolation source: seawater | place: Mediterranean Sea | collected 2009 | reverse complement strand
GCTTGCTGCTTCCGCTTGCACGCCCAGTTCATCTAAACGCACTTGGACGTAGCCGTTCGATGCTGAACCGGCACGCCAATGGGAGCCACCACTCACGGTAATTTTTCCCTGCACTGATTTTAACTGGGTAGCGAGTAATGGAGATATTTTCTTGATGTCGTCACCGCTGGGGTTGAAATTCAGTTGTGCCAGCTTGTATTTCAAGTTTCCTTTGAAGGATCGATAGTCGTTGTAAAACTCGGCATTGAACTTGAGGCCGGTATTTGGGGCTGTGGCTTGAAATTTTCCCTTCAAAGCCCCGTCCTTATTAATAGCTTTTGCTGTCAGCGATACGGGTACTAAAATCGGTGTTTGGTCAGTTTGTTCCAGTTTGGCGACTGACAAGGCAAAGTTGGTTCTGCCATTTTCGATGGTCGCGTCCAGGCCGATGTCGCTTGCTTTCAGCGCATAAGTGGGAACGCGGACATCATGGACGGTCATTCTAATCACATGGCGTCCGTCACCTTCGCTTTCGGCGGTGATTTTATCCAAATCCCAATTTGTTCGGACCGTAGCCCTGTGTGTGGGAATGGAAATGAATATTGGCAATGGTTGTAGCTTTAGCCGGTAATCAATTGCACCATCTTTATATTTGTAGCGAATATAATTTTTGAGGCTGTGTAGACCGACCTCAACCTGATCTCTGAAAAATACATCGCCAAAATAGATTGGCAAATCGATCGCGAGATTACCTTTTTCTATTCTAATCTTGGCTTCGTTTTGGTCGGACGTGGCGACGGCTTCTAAATTTATTTTGGCATTTTGGTATGTGAAAAGATTGGTGACCCTTCCGGTGATGTATGAGTATAGCTTAAACCGGGCTCGCGCGAATTTTGGCGTGGCCCGCACATTGATAATATCCAATGAAAGTTTATCGGAGCCAGCCATTCCTTCAGAAAGACCAAAAATATTTGCGAGTTGCCTGGCCCGTAATTCGATTGATGCTGATGCTTCTAGTGTTTCGTCTTTGCCTTCGTCGCCAAGGAAAGCATGAATCCCTCGGAATGTGCCTTGGGCTTTGACGGTTAACCACCCCGATACGGCATGATTAAGCCCCATCATTTGGGTAATTTCTTTGATGTAGAAGAGGCTATCTACGGTGAATTTAGTAGGCCAGCGGTTATGGTTCAGCTCTGTTTCTGAATTGATTTGTAGGCGGGTCAGGTCAACTTGGACAATGAGTTGGCTTTTTGCAATCCCTCCGGCTATCTCTGTTTTAAACTTGGCTGATTGAATAGGCTGATCAGTAACCTTAATTTTAGTCATGCTCATCTTTAAGGCAGAACCGTCAAGTGGATCTTCGCGGTTTGCCTTGGCATCGCCGACTGTGCGACCAATGACCAGTAGCGCTTTGGCGCCAGCGCGCGCGTAGGTGGTATTAATTATTTCGAAGGAATCTATTCGACCTTCTTGCAGACCTTGGATCGAATAGCGGGCCGCTACACGATCGACTTTGATATCGCCATTGCGATAAAGGTGAAGGTTCTGAATCGTGAACCCATCCGTTTCTGCTTTGGATACGGTTAGGCCTTTTACCTGTATACCTTTACTCTCAAAGAAATTAATGATGGCAATTTCTGCAACGGAACCGCGATTATCCCACAGAAGTAATCCTGATAGCACTAAAGCCGACGTGGCGGCCGCAAAAAAAAATATAAAGGCACGCCAGCGGCGTTTAGGCGGTGATGAATTGTCTAAGTCACTTTTCATTAGCGAAGGGTAACTAAACGTATAGCGTCGGGTGAGCCCTTATATGCTCTCATAGGTCAACAAATCGTTAGTTTGCGGCTTCCACGGCACGCTTGGCCATAACGCTGATCAAGTGAGCCCTATATTCTGCGCTGGCATGAATGTCGGACATAAGATCAGCGTCAGATATTGAAATGTCGGCAATGGCATCCGCGCTAAAACTCGCATCCAGCGCCTGTTCCATTTCGGTTGCCCGAAAAACGCCGTCATCACCAGCCCCAGTCACAGCGACACGGACGCCATCACCTGTCTCAGCAACCATAACGCCAACCATTGCGTATCGGGACGCGGGATTAGGAAACTTCATGTACGCGGCACGTTTAGGCTTGGGAAATCTCACGAATGTGATGATTTCGTCTTCTTCCAGGGCCGTTTCAAAGAGCCCTGTGAAAAACTCATCAGCGTCGCTCTCTCGCTTTGTCGTAACGATGGTTGCTTTGAGACCGAGGGCGCCGGCCGGATAGTCAGCAGCTGGGTCATTATTTGATATCGATCCACCGATCGTACCGCGATGGCGAACTTGTGCGTCGCCAATATGATTAGCGAGAGAGGCAAGGGCAGGGATAACTTTTGCAATATCGGCCGATGCGGCCACGTCACAATGACGCGTCATTGATCCAATGGTTACTGTATCACCATCTACGGAAATTCCAGCGAGTCCACTCACTTCAGAGAGGTCAACCAAGTCAGATGGCTGCGCGAGACGTTGTTTTAGTGTCGGAATAAGGGTCATACCCCCGGCGACGAGCTTTCCATCGGCGCCGCTGCTCAATTTTGTTACTGCCTCGTCTAGTTTTTTCGGACGGTGGTAATTGAAATCATACATGTGACTAACGCTCCTTTAAGCGTACCCGTTCGGAGGTTCTTGGTAAATTAAACCCCGTCTATTAGCTGATTAGGCGCGCATTGATTTTGCACCTGCGGCAATAGCTTTAACAATATTATGATAACCGGTGCAGCGACAAATATTGCCTTCTAACCATTCTCGGATTTCTGTTTCGGAAGGGTCAGCGTTTTCTTGAACCAAATCGACAGCGCTCATAACCATGCCTGGTGTGCAAAATCCACACTGCAGACCGTGATGCTCACGAAAGGCTGCCTGCATCGGATGGAGCTCGTCGCCATTGGCGAGGCCTTCAATAGAGGTGACATTGGCGCCTTCTGCTTGGACAGCAAGCATGGTGCAGCTTTTCACCGACGTACCATTGAGGTGGACAACACAGCAGCCGCATTGGCTCGTGTCACAGCCTACATGGGTTCCGGTAAGGCCAAGATTATCCCGTAAATACTGAACCAGTAGTGTCCGGTTTTCGACTTCGGCGCTGACCGCCTTTCCATTTACCTTCATTGCAACCGTTGGCATATTCTCCTCATCCTCTCAACAGAGACCATTAATGTTCGCCAGGAGTTTGGCTTTGAGAAGACCTCTGGTCAAGCCCTACCGCCTAGCAATATCAAGTCAAAGAAAATGCTAAGATCACGGAGAGGGTAATTACTATTACAAGTCCTACCCATATGACTGGCCGGAGACCTTCGCCAGTAGCTCCAGATTCATTGTATTTCGGGCCTGGCACCACGCACTCCATTAATCGGAGTTATCGTTGCTATCGCCAACGACTTTTGCAAATTTATCGAAAAACTCATTAGCTAATTTTTTCGCTGTAGAATCGATTAGCCTGCTGCCGATCTGCGCTAGTTTGCCGCCGACTGTTGCTTTGGCCGTGTATTTCAGCAGCGTACCATCGCCACTTTCCTGCAGCGAAACTTTTGCCCCACCCTTTGCAAAGCCGGCGACACCACCGGTTCCTTCGCCTGAAATTGTATACCCATTTGGAGGGTTGATATCGGAGAGTGTTACTTTACCGCCAAACTTCGCTTTAACGGGCCCGACTTTTGTAGTCACTTTAGCGCTTAATTCGGTTTCCGAATGTTTTTCGATCTCTTCGCAGCCTGGGATGCATTCTTTCAGAATGTTAGGATCGTTGAGCGCTGCCCATACTGTTTCGCGAGGGGCGGGAATATGATACTCGCCGTTCATGTCCATGACAGGTTCCTTCCTTCTTCGTCGGCAAGAAACTAGTGCACTGCCGCGCGGCGCGCAAATATCAGTTATAGTTATTTTTATAAATGGCAAAATAGTTTGATAATGCAGCAATGGATCGATTTCTATATACTGTGGTGCAAGAGGTAGTGGTATGAGTTCATGCGCGGTTGAATCCACAATTGACGTGGCAATTTGGTTTCTCGATAGAGCCCGACTGGATGATAAATATTTACAGGCTCAAAAACTACAGCGGCTGCTGTATTTCGCCCATGGCTTTTATGGAGCTAAATATCATGGGCGCAAGTTAATGCCTGCAACGTTTGTCACCCACGAGCTTGGGCCCATTGAACCTAATATATTTAGGTTGTTCGAAGCTGGCCGGCCTAAGCTCGAAGAAGCAAAATTGCCGGTGGTGGTGGAAGACTATTTGGAAGATATTTGGCGACGTTTTAATTCACATCCCATTGAACGGTTAACACAGGTGATTACTCAACAAGACCATTATCAGGACACTTTGAAGAATGGGGAATGGGAAGAATTGGATTTCAGCAAGATAGTTTCGGGGTTTCAAAGAAAGAATAGTGAACAGGCTGAAAGCATTAGAACAGCAGATGGACGGAATGTACAAAAATGGGTTCCTCAAAAGACTAGCCGACGCCCGGCAAATTCCTGAATTTTTATCAGATTTAAGATTCTATTGGAATTCGGATTGGTTTTAACTATTTTCCGATTATTATTAAAAACAAAAAAACGTTCGGAATTAGCGAAGCTCCCGGGGAGGGGAATTTGCTCCATACATTAGGATTAGGTGTCGTTCTTTCGTGCTTGTGGCTGCTGCTGTCTGGCCTATTCGATAACCTATTAATATTAAGTCTTGGTTTGGCATCTGTTTTGTTCGTCCTCCATATTGCAAGTCGAATGGATGTGATCGATCATGAGGGCCATCCGGTGCATTTGGGGCGGCGAGTAGTTACCTATTGGCCATGGTTATTGTGGGAAATTATTAAGGCCAACATCGATGTCGCCAAAATCATTATCAGTCCCAAAATGGAGATACAGCCTCATTTTTTTGAAGTAGATGCAAGCCAAACTTCGGAATTAGGGCACGTCATTTATGCAAATTCTATCACACTCACGCCCGGGACCGTCACCGTTGACGTGGATGATGGTGTATTGCGTATCCATGCATTGACGAAAGATGCCGCAGATGGCGTCATTTCTGGTGAAATGGATAAAAAAGTAGCATCTGTGGAAAGTGGCGACGGGGGACAAGTTTAGTGTTTGAGTTCGCCACGGCAGTATCATTGATTAGTATGGCTACTATAATAGCTGCTGCCTTAAGGGGCCCCACTGTATATGACAGAATTCTTGCCGTTAATACGTTTGGGACACTCAGCGTGATATTAATAGCGCTTTATGGTTTCTTGGATGGACGTCCTGAGTTTCTCGATATTGCGATGGTTTATGCATTGATCAATTTCATCGCCACTATCGCGGTTACAAAATACATCAAATTCTCTCGGCTGGGTCGTTCAGCCGATGTTGATGAGGTCGAAGATATATGAGTGTTTTCATCGATATTGTAAGTTGGGTTTGTATTGTGTTGGGTGCTGCTTTCACACTTATTGGGTGTCTAGGCCTTTGGAGATTCCCAGATGTGTTCTCTCGAATGCATGCCGGCGGGGTTGCGGAAACGCTGGGCGTCTTGTTTTTATTTTTGGGAATGGGCATCCAGGCATTTGTCATTTTGCCTGAAACTAAAATGGCTCTTTTGGTCGCGGGTAAGTTGTTAATGATCGCGATATTTTTACTTTACACAAACCCGACGACCACCCATGCGCTGGCGCAAGCTGCATTATGGGGGCGGAGTGATGCTGAGGCAGGTGAACAAAAGAAAGATGAGGGGGCGTCATCGAAAACATAATTTTCTATGCTCTCCTGACTTTCATGGTTGTTAGTGCGCTTGCATTGGTTTGGTTTCGTAACCTTTTTGCTGTTGTAATGCTTTCTGGTAGCTTTAGTCTGACAGCAGCGGTGCTCTATGTGGTAATGGATGCGGTTGATGTGGCTTTCACTGAAGCGGCTGTTGGCGCAGGTATTGCGACTGTTTTGATGCTAGGCACACTGGCGCTGACAACGGACGAGGAGAAGGATGAGCCGCATATTTCCTGGCCGCATCTAATCATCGTTATTCTGACGGGGTGTACGTTGATTTATGGCACTTTGGATATGCCGCGCTATGCGGACCCCAATGCCCCAATCCATAAACATGTTGCACCCCTATATTTGGAAAAAGGACCCAAGGAAACCGGCATCCCCAATGTGGTGACGTCCGTTTTGGCAAGTTACCGCGGCTATGACACGCTCGGGGAGGTGACTGTGGTATTCACGGCAGCGGCGGGGGTGTTAGCGCTGATTGGCCGTCGGCGTCGCAAGCGCAAAGACACAGATGATCTGCCGAGCCGTCCGGGAGATAATGCATGAGCGAAATATCCCCAAAAAAGGAAGAGCGTAAACTGAAGGAGATGAAGCACAAAGAAGTGCTGCGTGTTTGCGCTAAACTATTGATTCCCATGATAATGGTATTTGCGTTGTATGTGCAGTTTCATGGAGACTTTGGGCCTGGTGGTGGTTTCCAGGCGGGGGTCATTTTTGCTAGTGCGTTCATCTTATATGCGTTGATATTCGGTATTGATGTTGGGATGGAGGTTTTAAAACCAAGCGTCCGTCGCTTCCTTTTATCTGCTGGTCTTTTACTTTACGCCGGCGTGGGCGTGGTGGGTATGTTGCTTGGGGGACGGTATTTGAATTACTCTGTTCTGGCTGATGATCCTGTGGCTGGCCAGCACCTTGGCATCCTGTTGATCGAATTAGGTGTTGGTATCACGGTAGCGGCGGCCATGATTACGATTTTTTATGTTTTTGCTAACCAGGACGGGGTCGAGTAGATGACCGACCTGACTGGTCTGTACAACTATTGGATCTTTATCGTGTTGATGATGATTGGATTTTACATCGTCATGGCGCAACACAATTTGATCAAGAAAGTTGTCGGCCTAAACGTTTTTCAGGTGTCTGTTTTTATTTTTTATATCTCCATGAGTAAGGTGGAGGATGGCAGCGCACCGATTATTGCAGATGGCATTACAGTTTACTCCAATCCGCTGCCGCACGTTCTTATTTTGACGGCAATTGTTGTAGGTGTCGCAACTACCGCTCTAGCCCTAGCGCTTGTGGTTAGAATTCGTGATGCGTATGGCTCAATCGAGGAAGATGATATCGAAGCAGCAGAACGCGCTGAGGAGAAAGATTTCTGATGCTGGCTAATCTCCCCGCATTGCAGGTTGTGCTGCCTCTAATAGCTGCACCCATTTGTTTGATTTTACGGCGAGCGGGCTTGGCTTGGGCCTTTTCACTTGCAGTGACGTGGTGTTGCTTAGTGATTTCTATCCTATTGCTGATACACGTTCAAACCGTTGGAAATATATCCTATCCGATGGGCGACTGGGCGGCACCATGGGGTATTGAGTATAAGGTGGACCTACTGAGTGCATTCTTGTTGGTCATTGTATCCGCTATTGGAGCGGTAGTTATGCCTTATGCACGCCGCAGCGTAGAGGCTGAAATACCCGAGCCCCGAATCTACCTTTTTTATACAATGTATCTGCTGTGTTTGTGTGGATTGCTGGGCATAGCTATTACCGGTGATGCATTTAACCTTTTCGTTTTTCTCGAAGTTTCATCGTTATCTTCTTATGTGCTGATTAGTATGGGGAGATACCGTAGATCTTTGACCGCGGCCTATCGGTATTTGATCATGGGGACTGTCGGTGCGACCTTCTACATCATCGGTGTCGGCATGATGTACATGATGACTGGTACTTTAAACATGGCTGACCTGGCCAACCGTATTCCTATGGTTGCTGACACGCGAACTATACAAGTGGCGATAGCGTTTATTATCGTTGGGCTTGGTTTGAAGCTGGCTATTTTCCCGCTTCACATGTGGTTACCAAATGCCTACACGTTTGCACCTTCAGTTGTGACGGTCTTTCTCGCTGCCACTGCAACTAAGGTCGCAGTTTATGCGTTGTTACGGATGGTTTTTACGGTGTTTGGCGGCGCTCCGTTACTTGTGGTGGCACAGGCTCTCATGATTTTGGCGGTGATAGCGATGTTCGTCGGTTCACTTGTGGCGATTTATCAAAGTAATATCAAACGTATGCTTGCTTATTCGAGCATTGCTCAGATTGGCTACATGGTACTCGGTATTAGTTTTATTTCTGTGATAGGGCTGACGGGTGGCATTATTCATCTCTTTAATCATGCCTTGGTGAAAGGTGCGCTGTTTATGGCTGTGGGCTGTATGTTCTTGCGTTTAGAATCTGTTCGCCTGGAAGATATGGCCGGGATTGGTAAGCGCATGCCGGTGACAATGGCGTGTTTCCTTATTGCGGGACTTGGCTTAATCGGGGTACCGCTCACTGCGGGATTTATTAGCAAGTGGTATTTGGTGCTTGCCGCGTTTCAGAATGATATGTGGTACGTTGCCGGTTTGATCTTAGCCAGTTCACTGTTAGCTGTTATTTATGTTTGGCGCGTGGTGGAAGTTGCTTATTTCAAACCGGTCCCACCAGGAGTAGGGGAGATTGTAGAAGCGCCAATCTCTATGTTGGTTCCGATGTGTATACTCACGGGTGCTAGTATTTATTTTGGAATTGATGCGACACGGACGCTTGATATAGCTTCCGAAGCTGCAAACTTCCTGATGCAGTGGCAGTGAAGCCGTGAGTGTCGAATTCCTGATAATGGCGTGCTTAGTAGTCCCGCTCGTTGGCGGAGGAGTTATTCTCGCGACAGGCTCCAAGCCTAATTTGCGCGAAACAATGACGCTTTTAACGGCTTGTTTGCTGTTTTTCTTCGTCGCGTTGATTGTACCTTTAGTTGCGGCGGGTGAACGACCAAGCATTACGTTGTTGGAAATGCTACCGGGGCTGAATATTACCTTCACAATTGAGCCGCTTGGGATGGTTTTTGCCTGTGTAGCGAGCTTTCTCTGGATCGTGACAACGATCTACGCAATTGGATATATGCGTGGTCATCATGAGGTAAACCAAACCCGGTTCTATTTCTATTTTGCGATTGCTATCTCGTCGGCTATGGGTATTGCATTCGCCGGTAACATGATGACTTTGTTCATTTTTTATGAGGTGCTGACGCTAAGTACCTTCCCACTAGTGACCCATCATGGGACTGAAGAATCTAAGAAGGCGGGACGGGTCTATCTTGGTATATTAATAGGAACGTCTGTTGGATTGCTTCTTTTTGCCATCGTTTGGACCTACGCGCTGACGGGCACGCTCGATTTTACCGAAGGTGGTATTCTCGCGGGCAAGGCAGAGAAGCCAGTTATTGCCGTTCTGCTGTTGCTTTATATGTTTGGCATCGGTAAAGCCGCCTTAATGCCGTTTCACCGGTGGCTACCTGCGGCGATGGTAGCGCCGACGCCAGTCAGCGCGCTATTGCATGCGGTTGCCGTTGTGAAAGCCGGTGTGTTCACAGTCATAAAAGTGATCGTCTATCTCTTCGGCATAGATACCTTGAATGGGACTATTGGGGCGACCGTATTGGCGGTGATTGCCGCGATAACGTTACTGCTCTCGGCGATGATAGCTATGCGTAAGGACAACCTGAAAGCGCGCCTGGCATATTCCACTATCAGTCAACTTTCTTATATCGTGCTCGGCGCTGCGATGGCGACTGGCGCGGGTGTGATCGCTGCGGGTATGCATATAGTGATGCATGCTACAGCGAAGATTACTTTGTTCTTCTGTGCGGGCGCCATTTTGGTTGCTTCGCATAAAACTCAAATCAGTCAACTCAACGGTATTGGCCGCCGTATGCCGATTACCATGATATGCTTTTTAATAGGTTCGCTCGGTATTATTGGGTTGCCACCGGCAGGGGGCGCGTTATCAAAATGGTATCTGATGATGGGGGCGGCTGAAGCAGATCAAATTATTTTTATGTTCGTTTGGATGACAAGCTCGCTCTTGTCGGCAGCCTATTTGCTACCGATCGTATATCGAGCATTTTTTCTTGCACCAACGAAGGGTGATGATCATAGCTCAGGTGATGCTACTGACGATGGCGAGGGGATTAAGGAAGCACCCGTATTTTGTCTGATTGGCCTTGGTACGGCGGCGGTTCTAACGGTAGTCGCATTTTTTATGGCTGAGGACCTCTCAAAGATGTTGGCACCTTTGGCCGGTAAATTAGGTTAGGAGCGGTAAGAAACACCAATGACCACGCAGCCACAGAAAAAAGAAGACCAGATAGAGGCAGATGAGAAGCGCTACTGGTTGGACGATAAGAATAACGTACGTAAAATTTACTGGGCGCTGGTTGTAGTCTGCATAGCCCTCGTTGCGGCCGACGCTTTTTATCACAAGCATGTGCATTACGCCTTTGAAGGAATTTTTGGGTTTTTTGGGCTGTTTGGTTTCGGTTTATCTTTTTTGTTGGTGTTAGCCTCGAGGGAACTTCGGAAGTTATTGATGCGCGACGAGGACTACTATGATCGTTGATATCCCCCCGGGATTGATCCTTATTCTCGGTGCTATTTTAGTGCCGCTATTGCCGGCTGGGCCGGTGCGCAAGGCCTATTTGTTGTTGTTGCCAGTAGCTGGACTAGCTAGTCTATTAATGCTGGAACACGGTAGTTTCGGTGAATTCCAGCTGTTAGGTTATACTCTGATTCACGTCCGGGTCGACGCTTTGTCGTTCGTCTTTGGGGTTATTTTCCACATCGCTACTTTCGTAGCAGTTCTCTTTGCGCTGCATAGCGATGATGTGCTTGAGCAAACTGCTGCGCTTGCTTATGCGGGCGCGGCTATCGGGGCTGCCTTTGCAGGCGACTTAATAACCCTATTCGTTTACTGGGAATTGACCGCGCTGACTTCGGTCTTCATCATTTGGGCCGGTGGGGGAAAACGGGCGCATGGCGCAGGCATGCGTTATTTAATTATTCAAATAATGTCAGGTGTGCTTTTGGCTGGAGGTGCCGTGCTTCAAGCCAAGGAGACGGGGTCCCTTGCGTTCAATTTTATCGGTTTGGACGGTCCCGGAGGTCCTCTGATTTTCTTAGCATTCGGGATAAAATGCGCTTTCCCATTAATGCACAACTGGTTGCAGGATTCTTATCCTGAGGCGTCGCCCACGGGAACAGTATTTCTGTCTGCCTTCACTACGAAGCTTGCCATATATGCCTTGGCGCGTGGCTATCCTGGGACAGAGCTTTTGGTTTGGATCGGAGCGGCGATGACTGCATTCCCGATTTTCTTTGCGGTAATAGAAAATGATTTGCGCAGGGTGCTGGCTTATTCGCTTAACAACCAGCTAGGTTTTATGGTGGCTGGTGTTGGGATAGGTACCCAACTTGCAATCAACGGGGCGGTCAGCCATGCGTTCGCGCACATTCTTTATAAGGCATTACTGTTCATGGCGATGGGTGCAGTTCTTTATCGTGTTGGGACAGCAAAAGGTTCGGAGCTCGGTGGGCTTTATAAATCGATGCCATGGACGACGGGTTTCTGTATCGTAGGTTCAGCGGCGATTTCCGGGTTTCCACTTTTTTCCGGCTTCGTAACTAAATCGATGATTTTGACTGCTGCGGCAGAACAGGACTATTTGATACCGTTTCTTTTGCTTCTCTTCGCCTCCGCCGGTGTGTTTCATCATTCTGGTATCAAAATCCCGTTTTTCGCCTTCTTTGCCCATGACTCCGGTAAACGGCCAAAAGAAGCTCCTATAAATATGCTACTGGCAATGGCGATTGCCGCGACATTCTGTTTAGGAATTGGTATCTACCCACAGGCACTTTATGCGATTTTGCCCTATCCTGTAGACTATTTGCCCTACACCACGACCCATGTCGTGACTATGCTTCAATTACTGATGTTCTCGGCATTGGCCTTTGCGGTCTTACAACGAACAGGGCTTTATCCACCTGAGTTACGTTCGACGGTTTTGGATACTGATTGGTTCTATCGTAAGGCCGGCGCGCGGTTAGTGGTGGCTATTGTCCATGGGTGCAGTGTTGTCGGCGCTGCAATTCGCGGAACCTTGTTAGGGCAGGTTCACCGAACTGTAGAGACCGTCTCGCGTCATCATGGACCTGGTGGGATAATGGCGCGTGCCACTAATGCCGGAACAATGGCGGTCTGGGTTTTACTTGTATTAGCGCTGATTTTGCTTTTGAACTACGTCTAAATTTGAGGTCGGAGTTGGGGCGTGCGCTGAGCTCAACTGCGGCGCATGATGCCCGCCTCTTAGTATTTATTTGAGTAATTCAGGGATGTTGCCTTTCATTTATGAAAGGCAAGCGTAAAATGGTTTTTGGATAGGTGCTCGTGCACTCTGATAATAGCATCGCAGCGTGGATGATTATCAGGCCTCCAAACATCCGCGCAGGAATGTTGCCTGATCTGTTGCCGCGCTCATCATCATTCTAAGATCGTTCCCCGCTAAAAGCATTCGTGCGCCGGCATGAATATAGCGATCCATCAATTCTCGGTCATAGACGCCGCCCATACCGGCCCATGTTCCTGTTTGTTGGCACGCTTTGAGGACCTTCTCGTATGCAGCGATAATTTTTTCATGACCAGGTTGATCGGGTAGACCAAAATCGATCATAAGATCGTTGCCGCCAACAAAGACCACATCAATGCCGTTTACCGCAGCAATTGCGGTAGCATTTTCGACACCCTTTTGTGATTCAACAGTGGCAACGATAAGAGTTTCAGCATTCAGAACTTTTGCAGCTTCACCGGCATCATGACGTACGAAGTCAAATTGTGGCATGTGTAAGTCTATAGAGCGGTGACCAGTGGGGGGATATTTTAGTTTATTGACTATCTCACGCGCTTCATTAGCGGTTTCCACGTGGGGAAAAATAATTCCAAGTGCACCGTTATCTAAAAGTTTAGTGGCCAAGTTTAAGTCCATTGTTGGCACACGGACGATAGGCGCTATGCCTGTATCGAGCGCAGTGACTGAAATCTGCACCGTATCGGCCAACGTCATAGCGTTATGTTCCATGTCGATGAATAAGTAGTCATAACCGCAGGTTTTCATTATTTTGGCTATGTCGACGGTCCTAGCTTGTCGAAGTAATATTCCGATGGCCAATTCATTTTTTTCGAGGCGCACTTTAGCGGGGTTTTCGAGATGAACCATTAAGTTTCCTAACAAAAGGTCATAGATATTGCCAGTTTCTCTGAGATTTGCCCGCTCTTTTTAGGTAATAGCGTGAGCAAATCGTTTCGGAAGGGTGGATTAAATGTGGGTAACCATTCGGTCATAAGTAAAGCACCTCCCTAAGCTTAATCTCGATCGTAGTATTGTTGATATCTCTCTGGTCGTCAGGGAGCGTGATGCGACATTGCGTGTGGCAGCAAGTTGATCAGACCTACCCGCTTCAACGCCGCATCTTCCGAGCGAATCAGGATTTTACGAACTTCTAGGATCAACATGCCGGCCGAGCTTTCGCCGAAGAACCAATTGTCGATATCTTCATAGGTGACGCTACCGGGCCGCGCCAAGGCCCCCTGATAATAAAAATGCTTAAGGTCGTCGGCAGTCAGCTTAATCGCCCGAGCCAAAGGCTCGCCGTCGAGGAACGAAGCCATGGAGGGATCTTCGCAATAGCCAATAAGCAGGTCGGCGATTTCTTCCGGCCGGTATTTTGTCAGCCCGTCCAGCCGCCGTCCGTTTTGTTTAGCTACTGATTCCACATACCACGGCCTGAGCAGCGCGATCTCTTGCTTGATCGCTTTTCTAAACTTGTCGGCATTGCTGAGATCTTTTACGGGACTTGCGAAATTCACTGGGCAGGTCCAGCCATCTAATTCTTCCTCCGAGACCTCCTGCGGGCCCGGTGCTTTATCGGGGAAATCTTCTAGGATTGGCCCATCAGTTGAACCTAAGAGGCCGATTACGATTTGTAAAACCTGGCGCTGGAAATCCGGGGCATTTGCGGCACCAAATGGGCGTCCAAGCGGAAACGGAACGAACAAGGCGCGCGGAGGCCGGAGACGCTCCGTATGCTCGCGGATCAGACTGATTTGAGCCGTCGGAATTCCCTCGCCTTCGATGTAATGTGCCAGCCCGCCCACGGCGCGCGTACATTGAGGTCAAACCCCCGCGAGAATCACGCCGTCGACATCATCTTCCTTGAGCCGTTGGGCAAGATCCTTGGCCACGGGCGCCTGATCAGTGGGCGGTGTAGCACCCATAAATGCATAGTGGTAACGGGCGACCGAGCTGATGGTGCCATCGGCTGCTAATTCCCGTAGACGGTCAATCGGAAACACAACATTTAGGTCTTGCTGAAATCCGGTCCGGTCGAAGTTATTGGAGATGTGGCTCATGATCAGATCGTTCATATTGGTGTCATCTGGGATGACACGGTATTCGCCTACTCCTAGGGCGAAGGGTTTGTCCTGACGGCGATGTAGGCCTGCCGTTGTGACGATGGCGATCCGCCGATCAGAAATAGGTGGACCGGCAACGCATTTTGTTTCGCCGAATTCTGGCAATTCCTGATTGACAATGCGGTCATAGGTTGCCGAAGGCATGTCGGTCATGAAGACCATAATCCGTCTCCTCAAAGTAGCGTTAGCAAAAAAGTATTGGTGCCCAAGGTATGGGTTCCCCTAATGTCTGTCGATAACAAACGAGACTAATAATGCTAAGAATAATTGCATGTGTTATTGGGATATTGGCGTGTCCCATTACGTTGGCACAATCGGTAGTGTCGTTTCCAATTTCATCACTGGAAATCGATAGTGGCGAAAAACGGCACCGGTTCACAATCGAGCTTGCGGTTACCCCGGAACAAAAAATGCGTGGCTTGATGTTTCGTAAACACCTAGATCCGGATAAGGGAATGTTGTTTGACTATGGCTCGCCACTAGAGATTTCAATGTGGATGAAGAACACCTACATACCACTGGATATGGTGTTTATCGATGGAAAAGGACGGATTGCACACATTGTGGAGCGCACTATACCCATGTCGGAGGAATATATCGGCTCTGATGGATTTGCAAGGGCGGTCTTAGAATTAAATGGAGGCACAGTTTCTAGGCTGGGTATAAAGTTGGGCGATCAAGTTGCCCATGAAATTTTTGGTAGTTTGCGATAAATTTTTTTGCCAATGGTGCTTGAACCGGGAACCTCTTAAGCATACGTTGCCTCCGCAGTCCTTTAGATGTCGGGGAGTGGCGCAGTCTGGTAGCGCACCTGGTTTGGGACCAGGTGGTCGGAGGTTCGAATCCTCTCTCCCCGACCATCG
>MDTB01137339.1_pt1 | contig 15190 bp, 1 predicted proteins | sample 811161 | NCBI WGS metagenome assembly MDTB01 (sample SAMN05326650, study PRJNA326480) | marine metagenome | isolation source: seawater | place: Mediterranean Sea | collected 2009 | reverse complement strand
TTGACTTAGGCACAATCGACAACGTAAGTGGCTCTATTCCGGACACCTTCTCTGCTGATATCTACGTAAGAGGTGACATTAGCTCAAATGAAGCAGCAGACTCGAATTATGAAGATGAATATTACGAGCTGGAGTTTGGATTTGATAAATTTGAGTGGCACCCGATTGGTGAAAAATCAGACTTTAGTTCCTTAAGGAACGCCCAAAAATCTCCGTACAAGGCTACGGCAACAGACGGCGGCACATATGAATATTCACCATATGAAACTGATGCCTCTGATGCCTCAACAACTGTCGACAAGCATGCAGGTCGTTGGGCTGGCCCAATGGCTTATGCACCATTTGCTGATGGTCATAAATTCACAAAACGCGAATTACAACATGTTCCAAAAGATGCCGATGGAGAGGCCCTTTATGACTCTATGCCGGATATCCCACACTTAGAGCAATCCGAATGGTCTTGGCCCGGTGCTAATATTGCAAGGGCTTGGACAGTTTCAAACCCAGCACTAACACCAGCTGGCTTGGAGTCTACGCTAAATATACCATCATACATGATGTACCAAGAAGCGCGAGACGCCGGTATAATTTCTCAAGAAGAGGTTAATGCCTATATTGCTTTAGGAAACCAGCTATACAGTAACGCGGCTGAACATGGCTCTTCTGGAGGAAAGTTATGGAGAAAGATACGTTATTCATGGGATCAAGCGTTACAAGACGAGCTTCCTACTGACGGTACACTCGGGTGGGGTGTGGTTGATGGCACCACCTACACATCCCTTACATATAGTGCAGTTGTGCCACCTTCCGGTGCAGATACAACTAATATATACATCGGTGATATAACATATCCAGCAGATTGGGTTGATGAATCCCTCCGCGGCCTACCTGTATATCAACTGGCAACAGATAGATATGATACAGACCGGTATGGGCCAACCCAACTATATTTCCGGGTTAAGCCTGGCTCTAAGGTCTCCTGGGGAATGTGCCAGATAAAAGTTGCTGCCAACTTTGCAGGGCGCTTTTGGCACTTTGATGATATTGATAATGATACTGCTAATGGGAACAACGTCCGCCTTTCATGGGATAATTTCATTGGACATGGGTATGGGTTTTGGACTATTAATGTCGAGGACTCTACAAAAGAAACGTTCGAGTTTAACCGCGGCCGGATTGTTAACCCTGCAAATACTGCAGTAAACATTAGAAAGCTACGAAAAAGAGATCAGATTAATAATGCTTTTGCACGAGCAGTGAATCAATCCGGCCTCCAGATTGTTGCCAAGAGTGATGGTGAGAAAGTACTGCTTACTCAAACCATGCCCGGCTCTGTGGGGAACTTAGAGATTCATGCAGATACACGAGCGCGCTGTTATATCTCTAATTCAAAATTATTTCAGTCTGGTGCTAAAGGTGAGGTTACCGGAAGTTTTGCCGGTGGTGATGATTATATGGTGTCATACCCTACATTATTGCCGGCCAGGGTTCAGATGACTGATCCCGATGGTGCATTATTATATTCGTCTGAAAGTGGTCATGTCGCCTCGGCAAGAATGGCTGGAATGAATGAATCTCCATATTCATTAAACTCAAGTGGAGATAAGCTCTGGGCCGATGGTTCCGGCGATATATTCACAACTAATGACATTGATACCCCATGGGAAAAGAAGTGGATTAGATATTTTGATGAAGACGACAGTCCAGTCGTTACTTACGATCTGGATCGTGATCCTCACACAGACGTTGATGCTAGCATCTCTTCGGCAACAAGTTTTAAACTATACAATGGTGATCCTGACGCTGCCGGCGTGACAGAAACAACTTATATGGAGGCCCTTGGATATACCCGCGCATCACTTACAGAAACCCAATGGTTAGAGCATGAAGGATTAACAGAGGGCATACATATAGAATCACCATGGTTAAACCATAGGATTATGTCCCCAAACTCACAGTCCCTAGATCCTGACAGGGGTATTGTTGAGGCCGGACTTATTACAACCGGTGCATGTGTTAAGGGTGTTTCTGATGCATTCTTAAATTTTGATAGCCCTATCGTAGGGCCAGACCGCCACTTTATAACAGATCCCTTAAATCCCCAGTTATTACATGGTGACTACTCTACAACTCCATTTGTCGATAATAAAATTGATATTGACATTGAGAATGAGTTTTATGATGAAGGAACATCCAGCGAAATCTATGAAGGGTTGTCCAGCCCACTAAAGAGTAAGACACAGGTTATAATTGATCTTAAGACAGTTTCTCCAACCGTCCTTGGATATGATGTTAAACAAAGGTATAGAGGCGGAAAAGTTCAAGGCGTTGGATTTAGATCCTACAGGTTTGACTTCTTAGAGGAATATGGCCACAAATGGCCCCTTCCAAACATGTCAGCCCAAGCCCTTGATGACAACCTTGAATTAACAGGCAAGTCTAAAAACTGGTTTGTGTTTTATGCTCGAGGTGATATTGACGGCCGGTCTAAGAATCCCGCTGAGGAAGTTTTCAAGATTAACATAAAGTGGAAACCCCCGCATGGTGTAGCTGATGGAACGCAGCTTTGGATTGCTAAGATACCAGAGCTTAGTGATGACCGGTTTTACCGGTACATGAGATTTGCGACTGCTGCTAGCCTGGGATACACCGGGTATACGGACGCAAATGACGATAACGTTCCAGTATCTGAGGCAGTCACAGACGGGACTAAAAATGAAGGCTATACGGAGTGGACCGAAGATGCATGGATGGATGAGTTCCACTCCAGCTACAAAAAGCATGGTGAACCGTATGAGTGTGTAGGTGCAGAGACTGAAGAAGATCCTCATGGCATTGATATATCTATAGAGCTTGGCGGCCCAGATCAGGGTCTATCCCCTCGTCGTAAGGGCCCGTATTCATACTTTGACTTTGGAAACCCTCATGCGATTGTTATATTCCCTCAAGGAACGATATCTCAAATAAAGTGCACACCTGGTGAAGAAGTTGACTATGGTGTAAACCAAGTTCATATGAGAGTCTGGCCAAAAGCATACAGTTTTGGTGCTGAAACCGCAGTCGAACCAAATGATAATAGATCCAAGTTGTTTAACAACATGGCATATTATAACTTCGCAACAAAAGAATGGGACGAAGTCGGGCCTGGAATAACAACACAGCCACAAGGCCCAGAGGGTCAATTACAATTTTTTGAAGATGCATGCATTGGTTTCTCTCGTGGGATGGAGCTCATCCAGACAGGTACACGTGCTGCAGCCTTACCTATTACAAATTTTGGATTTCCGTCTCATCCCAAGTTTACAGCTTCTGATGATCAGGCAATCTCTATGGATAAGTTCATAGTTAGGCCTTTTATATTAGAGAAGTTTGTACTTGAATATGATGCAGCATGGGCAGAAGGTAGTGATTATTCTCGCCGAACAGTGATGTACGATGTTACATCTTCCGGTACATTACAAAGAAGTGATGACGATGGCAATTTTAATAACAAGGCAGCAATCAACAGCTTCTTTATTTTAAACCAGATAGATTGGGTTGGTCATTATGATTATGACGCAGATGCTCAATCATTGACACGTTGGGGGAAACCTCATTATGGTAGGAATATTACACATGATAGTGATGACAACGCAAAAAATCGCTATATGTGGAATGGAAATGATTATCCTTACCGTGGCGGCTCTACGTTAAATAACTGGTATCGCTTTATTCCAGTAGATCCGGATGCACCTACTCTTAACTTAAGCGACGCATATGGGTCCGGGCCGACACTAGAGTTTGATAACTATTCGTATGTAAATTATACCGGACCATCCGGTGATCTTAGTAACCCCACCGCCCCAGCCTTAGAAGAATCTTCTCCTTGGCAATTGCCAGATGGTGTAGACACCTCTGATTTTAAGCATGCTGCTCAACTTGACGGGGGCAACTACCTAATGTCCTCTTTAGAGGAATTTGTCGATTCTTGGGTAAACTTCTCTTCTTCATTAGAGACAGTAACGGATACCTCTGGACTTTATGCTCGAGGACAACGTGACGACTCTGCTCCTCCGACATATGGGTGGACGCAGGGCGCTGAGTGGAGATATATTGCCACCGAAGGTAATTACCTATACGGCCTAGACGATGGAGAAGAAGGATATGAACCCCCAACATCTCCTGCAGTTGCCGGAACGTCCCACCCCGTGGATAGCGTTAGGTGGCTCCCATTCACCGACAGGCCGGATGGTACCACCTTCGCACCTGGTGAATGGGACGGGGCCCTAGTTTTTCATAATGGAGATATACAAGCCTCTGGTAGGCCAGCGCCTATTTCTGGCTCATTCGCAAGATATAACATTGCCCAGGAAGGCCCGATCTACTTCACGTATAAGTTCGCTCAAGCAGCTACCACCAGATATTCATATCGTGATATTATCAATATGGGTCGTGATGCATCTCCTGGCGTCGCTAGTATCTTCACTAACCCAGTTTTTGGCCCAGCCGAGGGCACAGATTTATTTAAGGTGCCGTCCGACTTCGGGGACGAAACGGTCACCGATATAGAAACGAAGGAAGCAATTATTCACTATGTATCTTCTAGTTATTGGTATATTACAATGACTGATATGCTAGTGCCGTCCGGAACAATTCCTTCAACATGGGCCGATGCGCTAGCTACAGGGTGGGTCAACAGCGAGCTATATGATGCAGCTGATGCCGACTTAATATCGGCAGGTGGCACTGCCGGTGATATTGCTGACCGCGCATTCCCCTACGGTCATGTTGACACTAATAACACCGATCCAGTCGAAGAGTGGAGTATAGGTGAGATTGATGATACACCTGGAATTGGTCCAGGCCTTAATTCCCTCGGCCAACTTGATCATGTCACACATCCGAATATTGACTCATATATAACCGGCAGTGATGCCGAAGAGGGTTCCCCCGCTGGGACCCGGGTTGATTATGAGGTTGGGTTGAATGCAAGCTCTACAAGGATAGGAAAATACATTCCCTGTATGGGCTCTATTGATCCTGATGATGAAGTCAACCCATATTATCTAAAGGATGATGCGTCTAGCAAGATTTATACCATCGTACCGCAATTAAATGAGCCACCTGATACATGGCGAGGGTGGTCTTCTGCATTTGGTAGGAATGCATATTCCGGATATGGCTCAGAGGCATTGAGACTACAAATAAGTAAGACACACCGGATTGATATCGACGATGAGCATCCTGATGCATTGTTTGCCGATAAGTTTGAGCCTGATCCTCGGTGGATGGATGTTGCAATCCATGAGCCTGATTATACAAAGCAAGGTGTGTGGCAATCCCATGCATCACGCATTGATCCTAAGAAATATTTCGGCAGCGACTACTCTGGCAGCTATTACCTAAGATTTTATCAGGAAGGTGCGACTTATCCTGACTCATGGGCAATCACTGATATGTTCACTAAGGAAAGCTTTACATTCTCTTTCTGGTTCAAGGTAAAAGCAATTAGTAGGGGGTGGTCAAACATCTTTACAATTGCAGATAGCACCGGCGCGCCAAATAAGGTGTGGATTGCTTTTAGAAAAGATCAATTGCGCATGGCAGTTGACACAGGCGACAACCGAATTAAGACCATCTCAAAGGTGTCTAAAAACCTTGGTGTTGAAAAGGGTGGTTGGCACCACATGGCATTTAGCTTTGATCAGGCTTCATCATCCTGTAGGTTTTATTTAGATGGCGAACTCTTAATAACATATAAGATCCCTCAAAAGACCAATCCCCAAGGTGAACTGCTATGGCAGACTGGGGTTAATGAAGTATTAGCCACCGAAATAGATACCCCTTATGACGGTACCCAAACAAGGACGGTCGCAGGCCAACAAATACCTTTGACTGAAGAAGAGTACATGTCCGGCTTAGGATATCCTCCTGCATTACCATGGGAGTTCAGAGAAACAGATCTAGTTGTCTTTGGTGCAGATGTCGATAAGTTAACATGGAAACTAGCTGTAGCCATGAATGCCACAACTGGGGCTGAACAATGGATTACGGACTACCCTGACGGCGATACTTACAATAAGACATATACCCTTATTAATGGTGTTGGCACCGTTCATTTCCAAGACCAGTATGGATTACTAGATACTGACTTCAGTCCAATTGACGAAGCGGGTACCCAAAGCCCTAGGGCACAAGGATGGTCCGGCTTAAAGTTTGACAACTACTTTAAGGGTAGCATTTCAAATATAGCTGTTTTTAAGGGTGCCTTAAACGGACTAAGTGTCAAGGGCCTCTATCACATGCATCAGGGCGGGTACTACAAAAAAGGCCTCGAATCAGATGTTTCCCTTAAAGGAAACCTGCCATTCCGGTTTGATGTCCCTCTATCAAGAGATTTCACGATTAGAATCCCAGGCCGAAGAGACCCGGGTCGCGACGAATTTGAAACAGCGGGTGGTTCCCTAGTAGATTATAACATATCTAATAAGCTTCTTGCACGATATCTTGCAAATCCAAATGAATTTAATAGAATAGAGTCAAAAGATCATAGTGACACTTCAATAAGGGAAAACCTGTCCGGTATCATCGTAGGTGACATTAACTATGCGGAAGATGGCCCGTGGCTTTACCCGATAGAGCCAGCAGATATTTTTGTTCCGGATGGGTTCAAATTCTCGGTCGATTTTGAGGATGACAAGAATGACAATAAGAAAAATATTGATGCGCACATAAAGCTACCTCGAGCAAAAGAGTTCTTTACCCCGGAGCAGATAACCCAGGTTACAAAGGGGACGGTGGCAAGACGTGTCAATCTTCTGTCATTCTTATTAGGGCGCAGTACTAATAAAAGAATAAAGCGTGATAAGTGGGATACCATTAATAATAGATGGATCCGCAGCGACTCATATACTCCTGAGACGTTTGAGGGTTATCCTGCATTCTCTGTGTTTTCATGGATAAAGATACCAGATGAACAAACTGTAACAGATCCCGTTATTTTTGCGATTAATGATAAGCATGGTAGGAACAAGTTGATGTTCTTTATCGACACTGCGGACTCTACTGGGGGTGGTGATTCCGGTGACAGATTATCATTAAGAATTGAATCTGATAGAATTGATGATACATATTTCACTGATCTCCCTACAGGCTATTCAGGAGGGGACATCGGCCTGACTGAAGACGTTTCCGACTCCGAAGACAATGTCCCAGGCACTAGCGGACTATCAATTGATTTAACCAGAGCAGGCCGATATACAAACTACTTTACGTTGTCGACAGCAAAGTTTGCAAATCCTGATATTGCAAATGAAGAGGTAGATATCAAGACGTTAAGGGATGGAAAGTGGCACTTCGTTGGGTTCACCTATGAACCTGGAAACTCCGCAGATCTAGATGATGATGGTAACCCGTTGTATAGCGGTATGGAGTCTAGTTGGCAAAAAGAGTACGCACGTCAAGTCTACGAGCCGAAATATGTTGATATACCCATAGGCAAGTCGGTCATCCGCATTATCGCCGGTACAGACTATTTAGTTGCAGAAGATAAAGCGATAAATATTGAGTTTGTAAAGGCTACTGAGGTTGCCGATCTAACAGGTGAACCTTCCATCGACTCGGTATCTACCACTAAAGACAAAATAACTATTAATTATAGCGCCGGCTTCAGCTACACAGTCCCTATGATGGGCACCATCCCATATCCGTCCGATTCTATTTATAATATAGTATCAAGAATTAATGGCAATGACAATGGTGCAATCCATACCTGGTCACCGGTTCCTGAGACTGTGGAAGCAATTCTGCTGGTTGATGGAGGTGATGCGTTCGATCTAATCTCTAGCGAAAATCTCAACGCCCTCGAGGGTGAGTACTCCATGCAGGCTCCAGTAAGAAAAGGGCTCGGAAACTATAAGATATATATTGACGGAGAAGCCCAGGAGTTATTTAAACAAACACAAGTATCCGTCCGCGGCCCCCTTAATGATATATGGCTTTATGATTTTGATCCTGGACTTTCACCAGAAGATCCTTCTAGTACAGCATTTAACCGAAAAGGTGACGCTTGGGACAACACATCTCAACTTAGGGATACAATCGAATCGATTATTTATAATTTCACCGACAGCCTTGACGGCGATGATACCGATAATGATGGTCTAAACATCGAGTTTGGTGACTATGAACAACATCAGTATATAGGCCGAATAGATGGTGATGACGTTAGTTATAGCAACTTGCACAAGTCTCTTAAGTTTGATGATTTGGATCGCTTATCACTCGGCCAAGAATATGATATAAAGAGATATAAGAGCCGATATTCCGGAAAGACATACCGGTACCGGGCCCGGTCACAGATCTTCAATGGTCAAATGGCTGATATAACAATGTGGTCTGATAGCCTTGATCTAAATGAGATCAAAACGCTCTACAACACCAGGTTTGGTTCTGATGAAGTGACAAAGTGGTTTAATCGCTTTACTGCGACTAGTCGAGATCTTGTGACATTCGGCCAGTGGTCAGTTTATGCCGGCATTACAGAGTCTTCGACCGACATTAACGATTTACTAGAAGATGGACTATCAAGGGAAGTTACAACACTAGCCTCAATGCCTTCTGAAACATATGAATCCACCGGACTACTAGATGATCATGATGGTGATTCTTCTTCTGAGATGGTCGTTTCCGGATCATATGTGATGGAAGGTATCATTAAACGGCCAACACGTCATGAGCATGGTCTGGCCTATAAGATTGGCACAAAGTCAGGCCCCTATGGTTATCGCTCGTTATACAAGACAGATCATAGTGGCGTGCGAACCGGCTTGATAAAAGATCTCTCTAGCGCTCGCTCAATATTCAACTCAGTCCCAGGCACTGATGCTACAGATCCGGCAGAGGATTTTGGTAGAGAAGTTCGAGGGAGAGATTCAACTCCCCTTCGGATTTTTGAGGAAGGAAAAGAAGAAAGTCCTTATATTTTATATCCTACTGACAAGTTGGTTTTTGGATGGCAAGCAGCCCAGCCCTATGACTTTAAGAGGGTTTCAGATGGTGGTATAGGTCCACACCTATCAATTGCACCAGAGGCCTCTGAAGAGCTTCCTGCCAACATGAAGATAACACTATATGGTTCTTATCTTAGCGACGGTAAAGAAACCCATGATCCACTCAACCAGAAGCTCACTAGCAATAACCTACATGAAGCGCTACAATCAGACGCTCCAGTACATGATGTGTTCCACCTTGAGTGTGCTGGTTATTTAGCCGGAACCCATCGTGATGATATTGTTTCTGGGAGTATTTTTATTAAGCAACGTGATGATGAGGCCCGAGCCAATGATATTATTCGTCGGAAGGTAGCATCAATATCTGCTGGAAATCAAGGCATAACCGGCTCCATGCTTCATGGCGTGAGATTAGCGGATAGCAGGGAAAGGTTCTATGATACTGTTGTTGCTGCTCCTGCCGACTATCATGAGTTTAACGGCAACGGCGTATTACAATGGCGCCACCCACTCTTCATGAATAATAGGCCACAGCGTTCCCTAGTATTTGGCGAACCAAGACCAAGTGATCAAAAGGTCATCGCCCCAGAGAAAACAATAATCAGGTGTCAAGACGACGGGTGGTATGAGCCACTCCCACAAGGTGTTATCAAACTTTCATTTTCCAGACTTTGGACTGCTGACTACTATTGGCAAGGACAAACTATGAACGTTAGAGATATCGGGGTAACAACAGGTGCTGATCCTGATGGCGACAACGACTATACCGCGGAAACCGTCGATGCCGGCACTGACTCTTCGCCAAACTATACCGCCCCGAATGCCAATAGTATTTACTGGTATGTCCAAGAGACTCAAGAGAATAAGTGGGCATATGGTACAGGGTATATTATCAACGACGCTGGTGCAGCGATCGGCGATATCAATTTATGGTATAAGCCAGACACATCTTCACCAGATGAAGTATCTACCACCCACCACAATTATAGCTACACCCCACATAACGCATCTCAGAACTACATGTTCAGCACCGGTGCCGAGAATGTTGATGATGAGTCGGTCATCACCAGAGAAACTTATTTCTCAATTTATGATGCAAACGGCGATCACTGGATTGTGTGGTTAGACTGGGGAGGCGTCGATGAACCAGATGTATCAGACAATATAATAAGGGTCGACATGTCAGGGTGGCTCGACGGTACCAATTTTTGGCAGGAAGGAAACCCAGAAGACTATGCCTCCGATGGCACGACATTACTTGATTTTGAAAGCATGGTCTCAACAGAAGAATTCTACACAGATCATATTACTCCGATGTATGATGCCGTCAATGCTGTGCACACCTGGGCCTTCGAAGCCCAGGAAGGCACTGCCGACACGAACAGGGCGTCCGAAGAGGATACAAGCCTTCCTGGGCCAGAAGACTTCGTGCCATCAGGCGCCACATACTTGACCGCCGGCCTTTTCGCAAATAAGGTTGCACAGGCAATTCATGCTACCCCTGGATTTGAGGTGATGGGAAGTAGGTACCTTGCCGGTACCGATCATCCAGTTGCATTTGCCTTCTCTGAGGACGATAATAATATAATATCTTCTATCTATATTCGGACAACCAGCGGAGGTTTGACTGCAGCAAACTTAGATGACAGTTCAGAACCAGTCACCGGTGGTGGTATACCGGGTGTGCACTATGCTAGCCCTGAGGTTGATTCAACTTACCTATATAGAAGCTATCACAAATATATTTCTAGGGATGGTGGGAACCCGATTGTACAGTGTTTCTATTCCCCTGACGATTTGAAATATGATGGTAGACTTGCTTCTGCCGACTGGGGCATCTCTAGATCAATTAAAGACTATGTTGATGTGACCGATGGTCCTGGTGTTACAAAATCATTTACTGATGATGATGTTGACTGGAGAGGAATTGCCTCATCACTAGGGTTTAGGGGTACAGATGATCAGGGAATTAAAGACTACATTGATCGAATTCGTCCAAATGACCCAACTCAATTCTTAAGACAGGTTGAGGTAATGGAGGATAAGGATGGATTTTCTCGGGTTGCTGATTATACAATCGCTGGCTCGTGGTTCCAGCTACATGATGCAAAAGACGTCACATATAATATATGGTATGTCTTAGACGATGGCAGTTCTTCGACGCCCTCAGTGCCTACAACTGACGGAACATTAGTTGCAATTGATACAATCCCTCCCGGCGCGACCGCGGCCACCGTTGCAAAACAAACATTTGAGGTAATAAGCGGCTCTGATGATCTTAGGCCAAACTTCAACGTCTACTATAACGAAGGCGATGAATTCTTTACAATAGAAAATGTCCAAGACGGAAGTACAAAGGATATGGATTCTTCTATTATGGGACTTCCGACGACCACAGGATTTTATCTTACTGATGAAGACGGTGACGAGTACGATAACGAATCATATTCTCCTCTAAGGTTTCAATGGGGTGGGTCATTGGGTATATTCTCCCTCACTAGAACGACAGTCGATAGAGAGACGTATGCGGAAGGAAGAACCGGGGAAGATCCTGAAGTCTTTTGGCAGGGTGATCCAATCCAAGAAGGTGTCAACCCGTATCATGATAATACAAATGCCTTGATTGACTCATATTGGCTGGGGTCATTCCCATTTGAACCAAGGTATTCATCCCTCCGCCGCCGAAGATGGCTAAAGGATGATAAGTCATGGACAATTACGACTTGGGATGAAGAGACCGGTGAGTTTGATGAAACATCACGCACAACGACTGGATTTACCACTGCAATCATAACAGGTTCAAATATTCCTACGCAGTTGACAGATCCAGCAATGGATGATGGAACAGAGACGTACCAGGTCTTAACAGTTATTAGTGATGGTACACCAAATGTTCAAAACTCTAACCTCTATAGATCTGGTAAGACTAGAAATAATTTCTTTAAGTTCTATTTTGGGTCTGGAAATACATGGCAAAAGAATCCAGAGATTCAAACAGAATATATAGATTCAGATGGTTATTCTTGGCCATCCGCTGTTCCAAAGATTCGCGGGTGGAAGTACGGTCTAAAATCAGCTGTCCCAGAAAACTCATCAGCGGTATTTAGGCACGATCGTTACGGTCATATGAGAGATATGCTAGAGCAAAGAAATGATTCAAGGTTCTATAAGCAACTAACAAGGGGCCGCTTTGCAGGCTTCTCAGCCGTAACTCGTCCAGCAGTATTTGTCAGGTTCGTAGATCAGAGTGGCAGGTTGACACCTCCAGACAAGACGTGGTCACAAAACTTAAGTAAGTTCTGTACTTCATCGTTGCCTTATTTCGACGACGCTGTACCAAGAAATAGAGAGCACCCATTAAATGAGGATGATCTCAACACAACAACAATAGCAATAGGCTAATTAATGTCAGTTAGTAACTTAGCACAGAATAGATCTTTATTTACCGTCAAGAAGGATAGGTATGGGAATACTGTGTTAGTTCAAGCGACTGGTAAGAACGGTGGCGAGCTACGAGGCAGCATCCTTAAGACGAATGATGGAAAGCCATTTTTGGTTGCTGGAAAAGGAATTAAAATAGCCTCAGGTTCAAATGGGTATCCCAGCTCAGGACAAATATACATTGAGTTAGACCTAGAGTCTGCTGGGTTAAGTAACCTATCAAAGCGTAGCCGGTCGGCTACATCAGCAGGAACAATAGGCCCTCGAGGTTCATCCGGCCCTCAAGGACTTCGCGGCCCAGCAGGGATTGATGGAACAGATGGGATAAACGGCACGAACGGCACCGGCGTTGATGCAGTTGCCGTACAGCCAGACAATTCTTTAGTGTTCTCAATGTCTGATGGTACCTCCCTTACCACAACCCCATTTTCACTCGCCGGCGCTAGCGTTACATCAGTCGTCCAGGATACGACGGATCCGGATCAAACAGTCGTGACAATAACATGGGATGATGGTGCAGGCGGCGATAGCGAAGACATTATATTACCCCATGGTGACCAAGGCCCGTCCGGTACCCAAGGACCTCAAGGCATTCAGGGTGACGCCGGCCCCCAGGGTCCGGCTGGTGTTACAGGCGCGGACGGCGCTAGCGTTAGCGGGATATCAATTGATTCAAGCAATCATCTAATTTTTGATATGACTGGGTGTGATGATATTGACGCCGGTCTGGTACCAAATGCAATAGGCATAACCAGCATAACATCTGTTAACAACGGCCTGGACACCACAATAACGATTACATGGGGAGACACACCGGCAACAGTCGCCGACATTATAATTCCTCATCCCACCCTTTACCGTACAAAAGAGGTAGTTGTAGCTTCTTCTAATATACCAGCTGGAACAGTCGTCGGAGTACCTGATGATATTTCCCCAATAGACTTATCATTATATGACAACGACAAAATTGATGTGTATATAAATGGTGTCTTAGCCGCGGAAGGCCCGTCACTAACATACCAAATTCTATCTGGCGAGCTACTGTTTAATGAGGATCTAAAAGAAGGAGATGTTCTCAGCATTATAATTCAAGGATCTTAATTTTTATTTTAAAGTTTTTAGTTGAGCAGAATATTTATATGCGGAACGATTAAAATCGTAGCCCAGTTTAAGGCCCCAGTCCCCGATTGAGTCTTCCCCAGTCTCGCATTGTCCAGTCAACGTTTGTTTTTTTTCTTAGGTTGAGAAACTACAATATTGGCTGTTTTTTTTATGCTTAGAGTATAGTAGAAAACTTATATGTAAGAGGGATTAATTCACCATATGACTAATAATTATAGATACCGAAGCCTGGTTATTTGTCTCGGTGTTGTGGAAAAGTTTAAATTTAAGCGGGCTAGTCGATGACTACCGAAAAAAAGCTTAGTAGCATAGCATATTATGCTGCGTTTAGTTGTTGTTTAACGTTTTGTCAAAACTAAGCATTCCTGCATTGCAGGATTAACAAAAGGAAAATAACATATGTCTATTAGTAAAATAGTATCCATGACCGTCTCTTCTGATTCGGCGGGCACTGGATTAAAATTAACTATGAATTCTGATGCCCAACCTGGTGCTGGCGCCAATCAGTATTTTAAACTGTTCTTAGAGAGTATAGATAACTCCCACGAGGGTACCTCGGTCACGTGGGCGCAGAGTGACGGTACTCAAAAAGATTTTGAGGTATCATTCTCCGACCTCAATGCCTTCGGCATTTATGATGGCCAGTCGGTATTAGTAGAATTGATTGAATGTAATAGTGATGGATCACCAAAATCAAGTGGTGGAGCGTTGTTCTTGCCCGTCGGCACTGAACAATTCCCAGTTTTAGTGGGTGTACAGGCAACACACGCCTCTGCCGGCTCGATGCCTCCCACAAGCTTCGATGGCCTAGTAGTCAAGACCGGATCCGGCGCATCTTACCAGCCAAAAGGAATTCGTTCTGGCCAGCTAAAGAAGCATAGCCCCTTCGGTCAAGAATGGGAAATGGAACTTGATGCATATATGGATCTTGATAGCATCAGGGATAAGCTCAACCTGCAAGAAGAAAAGCAAGGGCGTGAAGATGGTGACCAGGTCATCACAAACAACCTTAACAGTGAAATCTCAACCCGAGCAAGTGCTGACACTGCTCTCCAGGGTGTCCTTGATGGACATGAAGCTGCAATGGGTGCTGTATTCAGTACTTCAGGTGGTTATGTCGCTCACAGCAACTCAAACTACATCGACAGCAACTCTGATGTAACTGAGGATCTTCTTGATCTTGATGCTGCTATCAAGGTTCAGCAGGATGCAATCACCGTCTTGAACGGATCAAGCTCCAGTTCAGTAGGTGGTCAAATCACAGCCGCGATCGACGGCGTCATTGCTGGTGCCCCAGGCACACTGGATACGTTGAATGAGATTGCTGCTGCAATTGCTGATGATGCAAACTATGCAACAACAATGACAACAGCACTTGCTGGAAAGCAAACTACCCTTGACGCACATGAAACTGCAATGGGTGCTGTATTCAGTGCTTCAGGTGCTTATGTCGCTCACAGCAACTCAAACTACATCGACAGCAACTCTGATGTAACTGAGGATCTTCTTGATCTTGATGCCCAGGCAAAAGCCAATGCAGATGCTATTGTCGCTGAAGCCTCATCTCGTGGAAGTGCTGACACTGCTCTCCAGGGTGTCCTTGATGGACATGAAGCTGCAATGGGTGCTGTATTCAG
>MDTB01183195.1_pt1 | contig 15195 bp, 14 predicted proteins | sample 811161 | NCBI WGS metagenome assembly MDTB01 (sample SAMN05326650, study PRJNA326480) | marine metagenome | isolation source: seawater | place: Mediterranean Sea | collected 2009 | reverse complement strand
GAAACCACGACTCGTGCAGGGCGAAGCACCCGATCTTTGTACATCCAACCGGATTCTAGAGTATCAATCACAGATCCATCAGGGTGCTCTTCTGAAGCTGGGAGGGTGGTCAAAGCCTCCATGGTATTCGGATCAAACTGTCCACTGACCTCTATTGGAGTTACACCTTCGGACTGTAGTGCATCGACCAGGTTGTCTCGTGTCAAGCGAACACCATCTGTGAGCGGTCCCTCTTCTGCATTTTCCAATGCCTTTTCCAGACTGTCAAGAACTGGTAATATACGCCCTGAGAGGTTGAAACCTGCGAATTTCATCAGTTCTGCTCGATCGGTTACATTCCGCTTGCGGATATTGATGATATCTGCTTCTTTGTAGGTGATTTCAGCCTCCGCCTTCTCAGCACGAGCAATGGCTTCAGCGAGTTTTTCCTCTATAGTCGGCTCAATTTCTTCCTCTTCAACGACTTCTTCAGCCGCTTCTTCGGTGGAATCGTCCTCTGACATTGATTGTCCGGGAGTGGCGCCTATTCTTGAATCCGACGCGCACAGACTATGGCCGCAGGTCGTTCAGCCAGACCACACCCACTTCCAGCCGTTCGTGAGTGGGGTGGACTTCAACCATCGCCACTGGCGCATCAACAACATCTGCAATCTGCTCCGCCAACATCAATGGGATTTCCAATCGGTCAAGGGCCTCATCGAAGAAAATGAATTGCTCAGGGATGCCTGTTTGTGATTGAATTTCAGCAGTCCAATCTTTTGCGTCTTCATCTGAGCACCAAATGGCGCCAAACACCATGGTTCCGTCTTCAGTCATCTGTTCATGGGGCGATATGGTATGCTCCCCACGACGTAAAAAGCGCCTGCGTAATTGTCCTGAATCCTTGTAGGAAGCCGTACAATACTTCACCATAAATCCGTAATCAGAAGTGACCTTTGCATGTAATGCTCTGGCCAATTCTCCAGATCCTTCCGCACCTGCAGTGATTTCACTGGATAGATTGAATCCTCGAACTTCCATGTTGTCATAGTTACCGACCGTAATTTCCAATTCGTTCAGATTGAGAAACAGTGCGGGGCCATTTCGCATTTCTTCAACCAGTTCATGCAAGCGCTCTTCTTGATCGGGCTCACAAGGCAATTCGATCCCGACATAGATTCCAGCATCTCTGCAAGCCTGCATTGTCTCAACATATCGATCGTAATCGAGATTCAGCAAGTGAAATCTGATCTCATCCAGTCCCGCTTCTGCCAATTGTTCGGCTACTTCCGGCTTGAATGGAATACTGGTGTACAGATGGATGTGGTGCGTGGGGCCGAATGCATTCTTCAACTGTCGGCAAGCTTCCATACTTCGCTCTGCGGCCATCATGGGGTCGCCTCCAGTAATGCCTGTTCCAGTAGCGTTCATGGCCCTCCCCTCTTGGATGACTGCACTCCAATCACCAATCTCGACGCGTCGTTCATTGGCGTACATGAAATCGATTTCACGACGATTTTCGGAAAGCGGACAATAATCGCACATCCAGTGACAATGTCCGGTCACGAATAGAACCAGTTTGCTACCCATTTGGCATTGAATACAGCCTTCGGCCTCGTCGATTGATGGTAATTCAATCACAAACAGGCCTCCAAGAGCATGCGATGATATCTGGAATCTTGACTCAATTCCGGATGGAACGTGAGAGCCAATCTGTTGCCTCGTTTGACACCAACCACTTCACCCGAAAGAGTACACAACACCTCATCGCGAACATCTCCGAATCGCGGTGCACGGATGAAAATCCCAGGGAACCCGCAATCCAGTGCAGATTCAAATGAATCGACTTGGCTTCCGAATGCGTTTCGATCGATGTCAGCATCGACCAGGGCATCTCCACCATCTTGAGGGTCAGCCAATAGAATCGCACCCGCGCATGTGGCAAGAACTGGTCGTGACTCATCTTCACGCATCCATTCAAACAGTGCAGGCAAGAGTCGACTGGCCCCATCATTGCCTCGCAAACGCATGACTGTACTCTCTCCACCGGGCAACATCAAACCATCAATCGGTTGTTGCTGTAAATCTTCGATGGTTCGTAATTCAACGATTTCTATATCGAAGGACATATCACTTGCAGCCCTTTGAATTGCATCGATATGCGCATGGCGAGCCCCTTGCAGCATTGCAATGCCGATGGTCACCATGTTCTGTCGGCTTCAGTGCTCATTCTTGACGGCTCCGTTACAATTGCAGTTTGTCGTTCAATTGTAGCGGGCAGAGAATTCTCGCATGAAGTCGACCAAGGCCACCACGCTTTCCATCGGGCACCCATTGTACAAACTCGCTCGAATCCCACCGACACTTCTGTGTCCCTTGAGTCCACCCAGGCCTGCAGTTTCCGCTTCTTGGAGGAATATGGGCTCCAGTTCTTGATTGCTCAATCTCCATGTGACATTCATGACCGAGCGTGAATCCATGTGTGCATGTGGTGCCCAAAAATCAGTTCGGTCCAATTCCTGATAGAGTAGGTTGGCCTTTGCTCTGTTACGCGCAATCGAGCCTTCCAATCCACCATTTTCTTCCAACCACTTGAACACCTGATCAAGTACGAAAATACCGAATGTGTTGGGGGTATTGAACAACGAGCCCTTCGAAGCATGCACATTGTAATCCAACATCGTAGGTAGGTCATCACCACAGCGCTCCATCGCCCAAGGGGATAGAATCACCAAGGTCACTCCGCTCGGTCCCAAATTTTTCTGTGCTCCTGCATAGATGATCTCGTGAGCGCTGACATCAATAGGGACGCCCGCAATGTCTGAGCTGGCATCCAGAATACGCGGTTTTCCGACACTATCGGGAAGGTGGTGATATTGTGTCCCATAGAGCGTATTATTGGATGTATAGTGGAGATAAACAGCATCTTCACGAATCGAATATTCTCCATCGCTTGGAACTGATTTGAAGCTGTTCTCCACATCATTCCAGATATCGGTGGCATCACCGATTCGATTGGCCTCTTTGAGTGCCTTTTGCGACCAACCTCCAGTGACCAAGAAATCTGCTTGTTCTCCATCCCGCAAAATGTTGAGTGCCGTCATGTAGAACTGGAGAGATGCACCACCTTGCAGAAACAAAACGGTGTAATCCTCCGGGACAGATAGGACTCGACGAACCCGCTCCATCGCACTGTCGACCACACTTTGGAATGTAGCGCTACGATGACTTATTTCACACAATCCAAAACCGGAGTCCATCAGATTGGGCAAGGCATCTCCAACCGCATTGACTACAGAGAGAGGCAAGACAGCGGGGCCAGCGCCAAAATTGTGGATTCGCTCGGGCACAAATCAATGCCAGTGCGTTCGGTCTTTGAGGGTGTGCCTAGACCCTTCAATCTTCAGGAGCGTTTGCTGGACTAGGACAAATCACCGCACAACAGGACTCTAAATCCACCAATGGCAAGAGGTATCCTCTCGCATACATCCGTTTCTCGTGACTTTCCAAATTACGCCTTGACACATGATCTTGCAAATCACGTCGCTGCTTTTTGATCAGTCGTGACAATTTGTTGACATCCGCCATGTACACGTCTTCACCATTGACCACTGCCCAGTACTGTGCTTTCTTCTGAGCCAATCCAAATCCAGATGGTTTCCATGATCTCTCTCGATTTTCCCGACTTTCAACTTCGAGGTAATGATTGCCCGTTTCGACTGAAGACCAGTCAAACCGCATGGCGATCATCGAACCATCCGGACCCTTGCAAGTCAACCCATCCTGACGCTCACTTTCAGTCAACATTTCCCAGCCGAGATTTTCTGCGACCGCACGCTCTACTTCGGCTCGCTCAGACATCAGTTCACCGAATCGCGAATGTATCTCTCAAATTTGAGTGAACCGGTGGTGCATTGTGCAAAGACTATCGCGCATGTGGGTGAGGCGATTTCGTGTCAGATACATTGCTCGGACTGTGTGATTACACCATGCTTGATGCTGAAGGTGAAATCGACATATTTCTTGAGGATGCAAATCAACATGATTTTGCGGCCATTTGTGTCCTGCCAGAACACGTGAAAATGGCGCGTTCGAAGTATACAGGAATCATCGCTTGCGCAGCCGGTGGTTTTCCCAATGGAGACGGTCCCTTACACGAGCGAATTTCTGAAGTTAAACAGGCCATTGCGGATGGGGCGGATGAAATTGACATCGTCTTGGATTTCGATGCGCTGATGGATGGAGATCGCAACAAAGTGGCCACCGATTTGGCCCAGATGCGACAAACCTGTGGCGACAAAATTCTGAAGGTGATTTTGGAGACACCTGAACTGGATTTGTCCTATGTTGAATTGGCTGCAAAATTGGCCTTGGAATTTGGTGCAGATTTCATCAAAACTTGCACGGGAAGACGCGGAGGTTGCACACCCTTAGTCGCACAGGTTTTGGCAGAATTGTTGGCGGCGTGGAGTCATGAAAACAATGGAAAGGTTCGCGGCCTCAAACTCTCGGGCGGGATTCGTGAACCGGGGCAAGCTGAAGGCTATCTCGACATTGTGCGGACCGCATTGGGGGATGGATTTGTCCATCCTGCGACATTTAGATTTGGAACATCCTCGGTGCTTGAATCCCTTTGAGGGCCCGTGGGCATCAATGCATGGGATTGAATAACGGAGTTCACATCCCTTGATTTGGTGAGCCGTTGAGCGAGGAAGTCGAAGAGGGCATGTTCACCGCTGTGGGTGACCCTGAAAATCCCGACTTGGAAGAAACCAAAATCGCGGAAACGCAACAAGCCACCGTTGTTGAAGAATGGAAACCGTCCCTTCGCTATCGAATCCAGCAGAAGACGGGTTGTGACCTTGGGGTCTTCACCGAGAAAAATACGTGGTATGCGTTCGCAATCTCAGTGATTCTGTTTTCCGTGATTGCAACTGCAGGTCTTTCGATTTTCGAATCGACCTCGTCAAGTTTTGGAACCAGCGATGAAATCGATCCCGTTCCAGACTTTGTCACACCCACCTTGAATCGTACAACATACGAAGCGAACTTGACCAATGAAACAGGTATGTTCCAACTTTCTAATCTTCGTGGACATACCGTGATTCTCGACTTCATGGCTGTCGCCTGTTCAAATTGTCACTATGTCCAGGAGCACTTGGAAGCATCACAGGCAGATTATGAGGCCATTGAGGGCCCCTATCCAGTGGTCATTGTCTCAATCGGTGTTTGGTGGGCTAGCGAAGATTTCGATGACATCAATGAAACCTTTGGCAGTGGGGACCGAATGATGCCTTGGGTGGTCGCCGTTGCCGATGGGGACGATGTTATCTTAGATGCTAATGATACGACTACACGCAGCATTGTCGCCCATTATTCAGCTCAAGCCATCCCTCTTGCTGTAGTCATTGACCATGAAGGATACATGATTCACAAGACCAACACAGGCACGCCTAGTGATCAATGGGAATCCTTTGATGAAGCTGTAGAATTGTCCGTCAAGGGTGAGGCGGAATCCATTCGAATTGGTCTGGCGAAAGTCGATACTTCAGCCTGGGCCATTTTCGCACTTGGAATGATGTTGGGTGTGTTGGTCTATTTCTCGCCCTGTGCCTTCCCCATTCTCCCCTCCTACATTGGCTACTACATTTCATTGGGCGCACGTGAAGAAGAATTGCGCGAAAGTGGCAAACTCGAAGGACGAATGCCAGGGCACTTTTCGGTCGGGTTCTTGTCAGGCATGGGGATGTTGACCTTCTTCCTCGTCCTTGGGCTTCTGGTCATTGGTTTGGCAGAGATTGTTCCGATTTCCTTGTATCTTCACAACTTCGCCCTCGGCATTGCCATCTTGCTCATCATCCTCGGTTCATTCATGCTGATGGGCGGCACAGCCCATCTGTTAGGGTGGGTGGACAAACTCATCGTTCAGCGATTTTCGACCACAGAAATGGATGACAAATTCACTCCACGGCGTAACATGTACTTGTGGGGTATTGGCTATGCAGCCGGATCGATTGATTGTACAGCTGCAGCCGTGATTCCCTTTGTGGGCTATCTTGCAGCCATTGGTGGCAGTTCGATGTATACTGGACTTGCCGGAATCATGTTGAGTGTCCTTCTACTGATGACCATCGTTACCGGCATGGTTGGAACCGGTCGTGACATGTTCCGTCAGATTTTGATGAAGGCCAGTGGCATGATCAAGTTGGTCGGGTCGTGGATGATGATGTTCGCAGGCATCATGCTGACAATTTACCTGACCAATGCGGAACTGACCAATGCCATCCTGTGATTATTCCTAAATTGGCTATCTTCCCCTGCAAACGCCTTCTTACCAATTGTTTACAAATGATTCATGTTGGAATTGAACGATGGAGGAACTGGTACTCGTCGCGCTTGGCGCCTTCTTGGCGGCAGCATTGACAGTTCCAGCAGGCTTCGGTCTGTCCACGATGCTGACGCCGATGGTTCTCCTGTTGATGGACCCTCATGAGGCTGTGGCGGTTGTTGCAGTTGTACATGGAGCACACAATGCGGGTAAATTCGCAGCGTTGCGAGAGCATGTAGACTTCGATGCATTCCGTAAATACGGGATTTGGTTGATCATTGGTTCAATTCTAGGAGCATTGCTACAAAATGAAGTTCCACAGGCTCCACTATTGGCTGTGATTGGTATTTTCCTGATTGTTTTACCATTGCTGACATTGAGTGAAAAATGGACAGGGTATCGAATTCCCGAAGCCAATGACAGAGTCGGAGGTTTTGGTTCGGGTTTCATGGGTGGTTTGTCTGGGCACCAAGGGGCACTCCGTGCGATGTTCCTCACGCGCCGTTTACCGGATAAGATGGCCTATGCAGCTACCGCAAGCATCCTGGCTTTGTGTGTTGATTTCTCGAGAATCCCTGTCTATCTGTTTTTCCGGTTTGACGAGATTTCCGTTCATCTGAATCTCACCCTTGTACTGGTTGCTTCCGCATTACTGGGTATCCAAGTTGGCAAGCGTTGGCTGAAATCATTGAAGTCTGAATGGATTCACAATGGTGTGATGATTGGAATCGTCGTGAGTGGAATATTCTATCTCAATGAAGCGATTGGTTATCCGTTTTAGATTCTTGAAGATCAACTTCGATACGCTGCAAACTCGGCCGAATTTGCGCGAACCAGACCGCTGCTACCAGGGCCCAACCCGTGATGAGGTCCCATGCAAAGTGCTGCTTTGTGGTCGTGATGGACAGGCACATCAGTACACACATCAATCCAATGCCCCACTGCAAACCTGGCTTTCCGTTCCAGCAACGAATTGCGAACAGTGTCATCACCGTCGCGACAGTCACATGTAAACTCGGCCATGCATTGTAGGGTTTGTCAAGGACCCACATGCCTTCATACATTTCTTTCAAGAGACCCGTCTGATTTTCCATTTCGAGGACGGCGACATCACGAATGTATACCTCGGCGGGAGAGAGGATAAACACCACATAAGAAATCAAATTGATGACAATTAATGCTTGACCGAATAGCATGAGTTCTCTTCTCGCACGTTCAGTATTCGGCATGCAAAAGAGGGGTAAAGGAATGAATAAAAAGAACAGACTCAGGTAGATGAAGATCGATATAGGGATGAATGGGATTTGGTCATCCAATCCCATCTTAGGGTCCCAGCCTACATGGTCCATGGCTGCTGCAATTCGATTTGTAACTACATACAAGGTACAAAGAATCGGCGCAAGTAGGACCCCGACTGTAAGCACAAATCCCAATCTCGACTCTCGCTTTTGGGCAATCTTCCAAATGGGCCAAATCCCATGGAATGATTCGCGCATGCGAATCCCCTCACTTCAGGTTGCGAGTGAAGGACTGAATGCCCGTAATGTGCCGAGCCAAAATCAGATTGTGAATGTCGTGGGTTCCTTCGTAGGTCTTGACCGATTCCAAATTGTTCATGTGTCGCATGATTGGGTATTCGCTGGTCACTCCGTTTGCTCCGTGAATGTCTCGAGCCACACGTGCAATATCGAGTGCAATGTCGACGTTGTTCATCTTGGCCAAGCTGACGAATTCAGGAATCCAATTGTCCTCGTCGATTTTTCGACCGAGGTGGTATGCCAACAATTGGCCCTTGGTAATCTCTCGCAACATGGTGGCCAACTTCATCTGAATCAGTTGGAAAGCCGCAATGGGATGATCGAATTGGATGCGCTCTAGAGAGTACTTCTTGGCGGCATCAAAACAAGCTTGGGCTGAACCCAAACTGCCCCATGCAATCCCATATCGAGCACGGTTCAAACATGAGAATGGGCCTGACAATCCCTTGGCTTTGGGCAAAATCCGGTCTTTTGGAATCTTACAATCTTGGAAAACCAATTCACTGGTGACGGAGGCACGGAGTGAGTGTTTTCCTTTTTGCTCTGGAGCAGTAAATCCTTCATCGCCCATTTCGACAATGAATCCTCGGATGACGCCATCCAATTTTGCCCAAACAATCGCCAAGTCACAAATGGTTCCATTGGTAATCCACATCTTGGCACCATTCAACAGGTAGTGGTCACCCATGTCTTCTGCTTTGGTGATCATTCCACCCGGGTTTGAACCGTAATCTGGTTCAGTCAAACCAAAGCAACCGATGATGTCGCCCTTGGCCATCCCAGGCAGATACTTGTGCTTCTGCTCCTCTGAGCCCCACTTGTGAATGGGGTGCATTGAGAGTGAGCCCTGAACACTGGCAAAGGAACGCAATCCGGAGTCGCCACGCTCTAATTCGCGGCAAACAACACCGTAAGCGGTGTAAGACATTCCAGCACAGCCGTACTCTTCAGGGACAACCATTCCAAGGATGCCCATTTCTCCCATTTCCTGAATCCATTCTCTGGGGAAGGTTCCATCCATGTAGTGTTGTTCAATATTGGGGATGACCTTCTCATCGACCCAGTCTCGGACCATGTCACGAACCATCAATTCCTCTTCGGTTAGAAGGGAGTCGACATCGTAGAAATCAAGCGCTTCGTATGCCATGTCCGGTGCCCCTATGGTGAGACCTTTGAACATTGCCAACGCCCCCTTAGGGGGCGACTCATGATTTCTTGGTTTTTCTCGCAGCGCGTTTCTCTGCCTTTTCCTTGTCAATTCTCTGTTGTTCGGCGACTTCACGCTTCGCATTTCGTCGCTCGAAATACTTGCGCTGCAATTTTTCGCTGTTCATGAAAATCAGACCAAAGACAACACCGGGTACGGCAACCAGAACAACCACAGCGAGGATGTACGAAATGAGGCTGTCCGTCCACACACTGGTTTCGACGGCTGGGTGGAAGCCAATGACTGCACCAAATGAAGTGACAAGAAAACCAATATTGGAATCATCAGTGGTCCCCCATGAACCTACCAATCGCTCTCCAGCAAGACCTTCGCTGGCATTGGATACATCGCTGTATTCGACCCATTCATACGCTTCACCATTGCTCATGTCCCAAGCCGTCAATTGGAAGGGTGCCATCGAGATGAGTGCCTCTCCCGGTGCTCGCTTGTGAATGTGGGTAAATTCCCCACCAAGATCTGGAATAATTTGGGTGAACAAAGTGGACTCCTCAGGGCGTTGCAGGCTCATTCCGATACTTCCAATCGCCCGCCCATCTCCGATGGCTGCACAGCGGTTGAATACTGGTTCAGCACAATTGACACCCAACCACCGTCGATCTTCTCCACCAATCCAATACATGGTATGGTTGGTATTTGAGTCAATCAAAGCGATTCCATCGGTTTCGGTGGTCACAGCACACAATTGTGCTTCTTCTTGACAAGCGATATCGGTAATGTCACTACCGGGTTCATCGTTAATGATCTCAAACACACCTTGTCCATCTTGTCCCTCATAGTAGGCCCAAATGTAGCCACTTTCGCCCGCCACATAGGCGTAGCTTCCAGCCGCATTCCAGGCAATAGCAGCCATGTCAAGATTCACAAGTTGCGAACTGCCTGTAACCGTAGTCACGGAATGATCTTCTGCAACGTAGCGAAGCATCAAACCGTTGTCTCCAACCAACAATGCAGTTTTTCCGCGCGGATGCCAATCAATGGCACGAATGGTATCTTCGGTGGGAGTCGCCAATTCGACTTGTTGAGTGGGGTCCGCACCATCGAGGATTCGAGCATAACCATCTGCACCGGCAACCAGAACCTTCTGTCTTGATTCTCCTCCAACTGCAATTGCTTCAAGCCCCAAATCACTTTCTGAAAGCCAAATGGGGTTGTCTAATTCGACCGCACTTTCTGCAGATGCAGTTGGTGCCAAACACATCGTGAATAGCAGAATGGCCAGTCCAACTGAGGTCCGAATCCGGTTCGCCATCGTGCAGTCGACTGAACTCCCAATTATCACCCTTGTCTACACGCTGGCCAGCCGCGACCCTTAACCACGGGTTGTCACTCGGGGGGCTATGGAGACCTTTGAGGTGAAGCGTGGATTGGCCAAGAAATTGGCAGCAGAAGGAGGACTTGCAGGTGTGGCAGGCAAGCATTTTGAGAATGTAGATGGTTCGGGTGATTCGTTTAATGGAAGTCATGGAATCATGGTCAGTATCTCTGCGGAATACAATGCTATGGGGAAGTTGGTCGTCGACGTAAGTCAAGAGCGCCCTGATTTTGATGACCCTGGTGCAATGGAAGTTGCGATGGATAGCCGAAGACGCTGGTCCGCATTCCTCGATGAAGCCACTGGATATTCTGCCAAGCAGCGCGGTGACAAAGCCAAAGAATTTGCAAAGAAGGCCTCTAAGGCCAAATCTGGAATTAGCCAAGCTCGGAAATTCATGGAAATGGCGACCAATATTTCTGATGAAACTAAGGCTGAAGCTGAATCGATGATCGAAGAAATCGAAGCAGCTTTGGAGGCTGGAGACAATACAAAAGCGGCCGGTCGTGCAGAAAAACTCGGCAAGCTACTTGGTTGAAGTATAACACTCTATAGGTGATTGAATGGTTTCAAAAACTCGACTAGATCTGATTACTGGCGCAGCCCAGGAAGTCGTTGGAGTCGAACATCTTGAGTCCCGAATAGCCGATGGGGGTACCATTCGGGCTTACGTCGGGTTTGAACCGAGTGGTAAAGCACACGTTGGCTGGAAGGTACTGGCAACCAACCTTCGACGAATGTTGGACGCAGATGTGAATGTCCTGATTTTCTTGGCAGACTGGCACGCTTGGGTCAATGACAAATTTGGAGGTGACATGGACAAAATCCAGACGACTGGGAAGTACATGGAGGAAGTATTCCGTGCGCTCTTAGGTCATCCCAAAGAGGGAGAAGGCCCAGGTGAATTGCGATTCGCATATGCATCTGAAATTATGGACAGTGGAGATTATTGGGCACGAGTGCTTCGTTGTTCCAAAAATATGACACTCTCGCGTGCACGTAGGACTTTCAGCATCATGGGTCGAGACGAAGCAAGTGGTGATGGCGATTTGTCCAAATTTTTCTATCCCGCAATGCAAGCGGCGGATATTTTTGAGATGAATATTGATTTGGCTATTGGAGGTATGGATCAACGCAAGGCTCACACGTACATGCGTGAAGTTGCCGATAAGTGGGGCTGGCCCAAGGCTACCTGCATTCACACCCCGATCATTTCAGGTCTGAAGAGCGCCGGTACTCGAATGGACTCGTTTGACCATAAGATGAGTAAGTCTGATCCATCTGGTGCGATATTATTGCACGATTCTCCTGAAAAGTTGCGAAAGAAGATGCGGAAAGCCTATCTTGACCCCGAACAAGATGACAGCCCCGTATACGAGTTATTGGAGCACATAATTTTCCCTGAGCAGGGCCAAATCACCGTCTCCCCTAAACCGGAATATGGTCAACCGAGTACATACGATACTCTGGAAGGATTCATTGCTGCAGTTAAGGATGGCTCGGTCCACCCAATGGACGCAAAATTTGCAGTTGCCGATGCCATTTCCGCTGGATTGGAGTCTATGCGAAATCACTTCGAAGCGAACCCCGCATTGCTCGATGCAGTCAATGAAATCACAGGACAGTAGGATTTTCTCGGCGAAACCAGCATCCTATCATGAACGTCGTCTTTCGCTTTCAGTCGGGGCATCATTGATACGTAAAGTGGACGCGCCGCAACTTGTTCAGGGGGAGAAAATATGTCTGAAGTAGGTATTGATGATATTGCAATCCACTTTCCTAAGTTATATCTCGACATGAAGGATTTCGCAGAAATGCGAGATGCGGACTATGGAAAGTTGAACAAGGGTTTGGGCCTTTCTGCCATGGCGATCCCTGATGTCCACGAAGATACTGCGACGATGGGAGCCAATGCCGTAACTCGTCTAATCGATCGAAACGGAGTCAAGCCTACGCAAATTGGTCGAATGTATTTGGGGACCGAAAGTGCTCTTGACGGTGCCAAGCCAACAGCGACCTACATTCTTGATATGCTTACTCAGCGTTATGGCGGAAGATTTGGTGAGGATTGCTTCCGCAATTGCGACGTAGTTGACATGACCTTTGCTTGCATTGGGGCAGTCGATGCCCTTCACAATACGCTAGATTGGGTAGCTCGTGGTGGCGAAGAAGAAGATCGCATAGGAATCGTGGTATTCAGTGACAATGCCAAGTACGACTTAGAATCCGCTGGAGAATACACTCAGGGCGCTGGCGGTGGTGCCTTGTTGATTCGCCACAATCCTCGATTGATTTCGATTCCAGATCGATGGGGAGTGTCTACTTCTCCAGTCCATGACTTTTTCAAACCACGACGTGAAGTATCGATTAAATCGGTAATTTCTCATGTAGTTCAACTGGCACGCGAAACGGGTGCATCCATCAAGGAAGGAATGGTTGATCGTATGGTCCGACATCTTCCAGAATCCACTGTGCGTAGGATGGGTATTTTCAGCCATGGTATAGACAGTGTACAGGTACACCGAGATGAGCCAGTCTTCGATGGTCAATTCAGTAATCAATGCTACCAAGATGCTGTCGAGGAAGCTTTCCGAGATTTCCGTTCAAAGGCTGAATCAGATGGTCGTTGGGACGCTGAAGGTGGAACTGTTCTGACAGAAGATTGGGCACGAATTATCATGCATTTGCCCTACGCTTTCCAAGCCAAGCGAATGTTCCCAGCAGTATTCGCCTATGAGCGGCGTGGGAGTGCCTCTTGGACCGATGTTGAAGCAGAAATTGGGCTTCCTCCAAGTATAGAAGATTTTGATGATACACCCGAAGGCCAGGCTGAGCATGGCAAGGCAATGGACGGATATCGTCGTAGCATATCTAAGACACAAGCTTACCGGGAGTTCCATGCCGAACGTATCGAAAAAGGTCAACGTGCAAGTTCTCTAATTGGCAATCAGTATACTGGTTCAATCTTCTTGGCCATGATGTCCACTTTTGAATCAGATTATGAGTCAGACAGTCCACTCGATGACCAGCAGTTTGGACTCTGTGGATACGGTTCTGGTGCGAAAGCCAAGGTGTTTGAGGGCATCGTCAGTGATCGATGGCGAGAAGTGGTTGCCAGTTGGAATCTTTTCGAGCGAATGGCCGGAAGAATGGCCATCGATCAAGTGACTTACGAATTACTCCACAAGGGTATACACGACGGTAGCGTACTCAAGCCACGCGGAGAATTTGCTCTAGTTGATATTGAGGGCGGGGAAGGTGTACTCGAGGGTGCACGAACCTACGCTTGGGTCGAATAATCATTCAGGCTCCGCTTGGGAATCGTTCATAGACGGGATTCGTTGGCGCATCACCGTAGGTGATGATGAATGGCAGATATTGCAGTTCTACTAAAACAAGTCCCAGATACGAATGCGAAGATTATGGTCAGCGGTGGCCGCGTGGATGAAAGCGCAGTGAACAAGTGGTCGATGAGTCCATTTGACGAGTATGCTCTCGAGGCAGCCTTGGTTCAAGGCGGCTCGATCACAGCCATCACTTGTGGTCCGGCTCGTGCAAAGAAGATGCTAACCGATGCAGCTGCAGTTGGTGCAACTGATTTGATGCACATTGTTGTTGATGACCTCTCCACACTTGATTCCAATCAAATCGCTACCATCCTCGCCGCTGCAGTTGAGAAATCAGGTGCATCTGTGGTATTTTGTGGAAAGCAAGCTGCTGACACAAATGCGGGTTCTACAGGCCCCGGAGTTGCTGAAATGATGGGTGCTGGTTGTGTAACCATGGTGAGCGAACTCACTGGCGACTCATCTGGATTCATGGCTCTACGCCCCAGTTCAACTGGTATGGAGCGTGTCAACGTCTCTGCTCCATGCGTCATTGCATTCGATAAGATGGGCACAGAACTTCGCCGCCCCAATGTCAAAGGAATAATGATGGCCAAGAAAAAGGCTGTTGAAACCTTGACCGTATCCGATTTGGGTGTAGACATCGGTTCTGCATCGGTCAGTCTTGACAGTCAATCTCCACCGGCTGAAAAGCCCGCAGGTCAGAAATTTGAGGGCGCAGAAAATGTGGCCACTGTTGTGACCAAATTGCGAGATGAAGCGAAGGTGATTTGAGGAGGGATTTTGATGGTAACAGTAATTGCAGAAATTTCAGGAAACAGTCTACACCCCGTCACTGCCCAACTTGTTGGTGCAACGGGAGGAAACGCAACCGTTCTATGCCCTGGTGGTATTGGAGCAGCCGAAGCAGCCGCTATCGCTGGAGTTGCAAAGGTAATCTCAGTCGAAGGTGATTGCTTTTCAGACTTTGACGGTGGTTCATGGGCCTCAGCACTGGGTACAGTAGCGGAAGGCCGCATCCTTGCAGCCTCTACCGCAACAGGTCGAGAGATTGCTGCCCGTATGGGTGCTGCGAAAGGTGTGGCTGTTGTACAAGATGTCACGAGCATCGATGGCAATTCAGTCACACGCCCAATTTATTCCGGCAAGGCCATGGAAACATTGACTGTAGCCGATGACTCGATCTTAACCCTACGTCCGAACACTTTCTCTGCTGCTGGAGATGGTGGTAGTGCTGAAGTCAGCACAGTGAACCAGAGTGCCGACGTAGCCACTTCGGTCAAGGAAGCCATTGCAAAGGCCAGTGAGCGACTCGATGTTGCAGATGCAGACGTCGTCATTTCAGGTGGACGAGGTATGGGTAGTATCGAAAATTTCAGCCACCTTGAAGCGATTGCTGATCAATTGGGTGCCGCAGTTGGTGCCTCACGAGCTGTAGTCGATGAATGGGGGATGTCACACAG
>MDTB01109985.1_pt1 | contig 15196 bp, 14 predicted proteins | sample 811161 | NCBI WGS metagenome assembly MDTB01 (sample SAMN05326650, study PRJNA326480) | marine metagenome | isolation source: seawater | place: Mediterranean Sea | collected 2009 | reverse complement strand
ATAAAAAAATTATTTCAAATAATTCCTCTACATCACTATTAGGAAACACAAGTTCAAGTTCACCAAGTTCAACAACTTCTTATCAATCATGTCGTATTTGTCTAATGCCAGTTGAACCAGATGAAATTAAGAATTATTGCCTATGTACAGGTTCAACTGGAGTATATCATAAACAGTGTCAATTAGAATGGATAACGGTTAGTGATAAAACTAGTTGTGAAATATGTAATCATGATTTTAATTTAAAAACGATTTATAAACTTAATTTTGGTTATATTTTTATGGTATTTTTTGGATTATTATTTTTAGGAGCATTTATAGTTCTTTTACTTTATGAAAATGTAATTCATTCAACATTGATAATGGGGTTATCTCCTTTATTTGTAGTAGTATTATCTATACTAAATTTTTGTAATAAAAAAAAGACATGTAGAATAAAAAAATACGAATTATTAGAATTGGAACTAGAACAAGATTCGGATGTATAAATTTAATAACATTTACTAAATAATATTTACTAAATAACATTAATCTGGGTTGATTCGGTTACAATATTTTCTAAACAGTTAGGATACATCTTTTCAAACATTTCTATTGAGTGATTTTTCTTCTTTATAAAGTCTTCCTGCTCGTTCGCATCCAGAAGACTCCCAAAATAGGTTTCTTCATCGCGATTGTTATCAAAACAAAAATCAGAGAAAACACAGGATATTCCTATCTTTGTATTGTTTGACGATATTTTTTTTATAAAATTAATTATGTATCGCGAATCATAAGAAATACTCCATAATTGTATAGGCATTATCATTGTCCATAAAATATCGTAAAATATCTGTAATATTTTAAACCTATAATTCTCTAAAAACTTATTTTTAATTACACTCATATTTGAATTTTGTATTACTTTTTTATCAACAATTGTTACATCGGCAATTTTTTCCATTATATTTATAGGATTTTCTTTACTTTTAGTATTAATAATTGTTCTCAAAATTGCTATAATAGAACCAAAAACACCTATAAACCAAAGAACATTTTTCCCTCCTAGTATATTTAAATTTGTTAGTATATGGTCATTTAAAATTGTTAGGATTATAAGTGTCATAAATATTGAACTAAAAACAAATATTACAAGTTTTAATCCCGCTTCTAAAATTTTATTTTTAAATGTGTCATTATATCGTCTTGTTAATTCTGTAAGTTCATCCATCCTTTCTTCAAACATGTGCGATAATTCATTGTAATTTCTAAATTTAAGTTTTGCTAGTCTTGTAAAATTTTTTGATATAAACAAGTTCGGTTTGTTATAAAATTGTTCACCGTAGTTGAATAAGTTATAAAATGTAATTATAACCATAATCAATGGCATAAAAATGACTGATAAAATAGATATTGTGCGTAACCTATGTTTCATGGAATCTTCAATCTTTTGGGGATTTTTGAATACTAAATCTGATATCTTTTCTGAATTATCTACAAAACTATAGATTATACAATACATTAAATTCCATTCAAAAATACTATTTAAATGAAATGGTCTTAATATTTTGTTATCTAAAAGAGCTATAAAATAGTTATCCTTCGCTGTTATAATAGAGTCTATATAATATGGATTTAATTCCATATTTGTTGAATCGACATATATGTTCAATATTTCCTTCCATTCTAAATATTCAAGTTCTGAATCGCGAATTTTCAAATTATTGTTATAAAACTTTTTAATATTGCTAAACACATATATATCATCAAGCAGACTAATTATCTTAATAATGTCTAAAAGGAAAAATAGTATTAGCAGCGACATGAAAAATATATTTAGATTTAATATATTTCCACTATCAATATAGTTTGATATACTAGTTTCAATTGTTAGTTCAAGCAATCCTCTATAATCTATACAATTAAATAGAAAGAGAATGAAGAATACTAAAAAATTTGAAACCAACAAGTTTACTATTGAGTTTATAATAATTCTATAATACCCTTTGTTAACGTAGTAAAAATATATTCTGTTAAAAAATACTCGATTTGAATATATTGAATGATTATTCCTATTTTCAATAAAGGTTTTGCTGAATAAAAGCGAACTATTATTTATTTTTTCCCACATACTGATACGTAATTCAGTTTTCTAGATAAATTTATTGTGTTTTATCTGTTTAAATACTTTCGAGTAAATCGATAGTCAAAATATTAAATACAAATAATTATAAATTCATAAGTCTTTAAACATAGATTATTCATAGGGTTATTCAATCTATTTTTTTTATTATATAATTTTATATCTTGATGGAACAAGAAAAGAATAATGATACTGAGTGGAATATAGTTGAGGAACAACCAACATGCGAGGAACCACCTTCTATGAGTTCATTTTCTCAATCTATTATAATTGGATCTCTTAATAATAGACTTGATGATATTTCTAGAAAAATGGACTTGATTTTATCAAAACTAGAAAATTTAGATGGGCGTTTACAATCAATTGAAAATTCTAATTTGATAAAATCTGATTATGACCAAGTTATATTTAATAACCCTGATATAGAAAAAATATTAAATATAGAAGATAAAAATCTAAACTCATTTTCTGAAAATGAAGATGATGACGATGACAATGTAACCTCATCAGAAAATGAATCATATCGTAGAACTAATCCTATTTCTATTACATCAATGAACAATTTAAACTCTCCATTATATAATTTAAATAGTAATCTAGGATTAAAGTATTTAACAAATGATTTATATAAAAGAACATCAAAATCGGCATTTACTATTCCTTTTTCATCACCTTATTGATTTTTAGTATTTTCTTCTGTAGTATTTTCAAATTCTACATTAAAATCAAATGCAACACCTTTTGATTTAATTAAAATTCCTAGATTTATACCAATTATTATTCCGATTATCATACTAAATAAAATAACTAATAAAACATACAATCCATTTTGTTTGTAGCAATGTTCAAGACATGGACCAAGACTATTGTTTTTCATATATAATATAAAAATAAAAAATAAAGAGTATTTTAAAAATTAGTTAATACTTAATTTCCTGATACACTTGTAGCACATGAAATTACATAAATAGTATTTTCTGTGACGATTAAATATTCATTATCAGTTTTGTATGTGTGTTTAATTGGTGAAGTGTGTTCTTCATTATTTTTGTAGATGATTTTTTCTCCATCGGCATTTACAATCTGAGCACCGCCGCGACATGAATCAATATAAAAATAAAAATCAAGTGGGCGTCCTAGTTTAATTGAAAGTTTTGCTGCGTTGTTTAATGTTGTTTGTCCAGGCATAGTAATTTTACCTCCAGACTGCTGACCAGTTGCTTGTTCTGACATTTTATAATTAAAAAAAATTTTTTTTTTTTGAAATTTAACCTTACTTAAAATTAATTAAATTAATTTGAAAATTCTAAAATTTCATTAATATCGCATTTTGTTAATTTATTATAACCTTGTCCTGTATATTTACTTTTTATAGGTTTCTCGAATTTCTTAATATTTTCAACAGAAATTTCAATATTATCATCAATAATTGTAGGTCCTTGTTTACTACATTCCATATAGTGTGTTAAATAACCGTTGCTTTGGATAAATATTAAATCATTCTGAAGAATACTACCTAATGCTACACGACCCTTTGATAAATATATCTGACTTCTTTCTCTACATTTAACAATATTATCTAAAAAATTATCCATATTTCCAAAAATCGGTTCCGTCTCAAGTCTGAATTTAAAAATGCGCCCATTCATTTTCAGTTTGTATGAAAAATAAAATAAAATATTATTTAACTCAATTTTGTAAACCAATCAAGTTCTAATGCGTCTTTGGCGCTAATTCTATTTTTAATATCATAATCAAGAAATTTTCTCAATATTCCTTCTATTTCTTCGGCTATATCTAATTGATAATTAAACTCTTCATTTAAAATTTCAGATATAGAAGTATTGTCTCTTTCAGCACTAATCTTCTTAATACGTCCCTTTTTATCAAATAAATCCCTAGAGTATTCGCAATCTAAACACATGTTTTTGGGTATTTTTCCTAGAATAGAAGTTATTTCTAATAAATATAGTCTATCACGCTCATTTCCATCATCAACCATATCTATATCAAATAAGTATTCACCTGTCAAAAATTCGAAAAATAAACATCCTAATGACCATAGATCCGCTTTTTCATTATAAAATGAGTTCATAAAGTTTTCTGGAGGTCTATAACATCTAACAGATATTTCGTCTTGAACTTTATCGTCAAAAAATTCACTATTTCCGAAATCTATTAGTTTGGCTCTTATTTGTGTTTCTAGTTCTTCAACACTCAATGTTAATTCATTCTGATAATCTTTGAAAGTATACATTTTTTCTTCTTCTTCACCGTCTGATTCTAAGTTATCTAAATCTAAATTAATATCCTCAATGTTTGTTTCTCGCTGATGTGTTTCATAAAATTTTGTAGATTCAGTTTCTACTTCATTTGTAACTATTTCCTTTATTTTCTCTGAGAGTTTCTTTGATGCTCTTATTTTTATGGTGCGTTTAACTTTCTTTTTCTTTGCTTTATCTAGTTGCGAATAATTTTCAGGTAGAGTTTCTTCTAAAATTTTATCAAATATTTCCTTAAAATTATTCTTTTTCTCAAAAATTTCTTTATAGAAAAGGATTCCTCTTTTATAAATGTTTGTTAATATATTTTCTGGTTTTAGGTCAGTATGAATCATCTTAATACTATGTAATTTATCTACGCCTATTAACACGTCTTTAATAATTTTTTTTACAACATGAAATGGCACCATTTCATCATCATAAAAATTCATAATATCTATCATAGTTACACCAAGTAATTCATACACTAGGGCAGTTTCGCCGTTTTTTAATTGGAAAAAGTCATACATTTGTGATAGTCTTATATCACATGAAAAGTCAAGATTTGACATAATTTTTTGATTTCTTTTTATCTCGTCTTGAGCATCTTCGTTATATTTTTGAAATATAACTTTCATACCACATAATCTATTTTCTTGTATGTCATAGGTTAACCAGACCCTACTAAATGTTCCTCTACCCAAATATTTAACTGGTATATATCTATTATTATATACTGAAAAAATAACATCTCTTGACACATCATATTCATCATCAGATGAAAGAGAATCCTGTGAATCAGATTCATCATTATCTTGATTAGTTTCCATCCATTTCTTTTTCTTAGCCGCTGCTTTTGAAAGTAGACTATTCATTTAGATTATAATTTTTATTCTATCTTTAAGTCTTAAATATTTATAAATTTGAAAAATATGTTTATTTAAATAAAAGTGTATAATCATAATTAATTAAAAATCTATAGCATGTTTGATTCCTATAGTATCATAAGATTTATGTCAATATTATTTTACATCGGTATGATTGTTTCGAGTATAACCGGATTCATGAGTGTTCACGATATTTCAACAAATGAATATAGAGTGTGTTTAGTTACAACTGGACTTATCGTGATGGTTCAAAATTTGGTTTATTTGGTATATGAAATGATGAGATTATACGATAAACATCAATTAGTATTTAAAAATCTATACTATATAAGAAGTATTTTAATTATTCAATCATCTATTTTAGCATTGGGATTATCGGATGTAGGTCTTGGATTTGGAATTTTTGGTATAATTATATTTTTAGTGAATATTCTTGCTGGTGTTTTTATAGACAATTCAGGTAGACAAGTTTCTCCTTATTTAAGTGAAGATAATAATGGAACATAATTGACTTTTCTTAAGTTGTTAATCGTATTATCATTACCTTTTTTTATTTAGAAAATTGAAATAGTTTTTAATTAGATAGCATAAATTATTATTTATGAATGTTAAACAACCTACAATTGATTCCTTTTTTAAAAAAAAATATAAATATGAGGTAAAGAAACAGATTAAAGAACCAGAACCTATACAATCTCTTTTAAAAATAGATTTATCAAAGGCAAAAAAGATATTGGAACCACTTAAGTTAATCAAAGATGATATATTTAATAACTATAAGCGTGAAGGTAAGAATATAGCAAGAGAAAGAATAGATAGATGTTTCGAAGTTTTTGATAATCCACAAGTTATTGAATTAGTTAGTCTTTTCGAGCGTCCAATTCCATATTCTCGTAAATATTGGCGTAGAATGTCTATTGAATTTGCCTTGATTCGTAAGAAAAACTTTTTCGAAGTATTTAAACAGGTAAAAGAGATTCTTATAATGACACGAAACTTTCCACACGTAATTCGTGGTTCTGCTGGTTGCTCCCTAGTTTGTTTCTTCATGAAAATAACAGATATTGATCCTATTCTTCTCAAAATTCCATTAACACGATTTATGCATATACGTCGTGAAGATATTCCCGATATTGATATCGATTTCCCAGCACTTGATAGAGACACTATTTTCGATATGATATTTAATAGATGGCGTGGTAGAGTTGCGCGTATTTCAAACCATGTTCTCTTTAAACAAAAATCGGCAATAAAGGAAGCAATTCGTCGTAATGGTTACCATAAATTTATTCCTAAAGATTTTAATCTAGAAGACATATTCGATAAAAAAGAGGATATTGATAGAGTTTTGGAAGATGCAAATGATTTGCTTGGTGAATTTCGGAATTATTCGCTTCATTGTGGAGGTATCGTAATATTTGATAAAAAGGTTCCAAAAGATTTGGTTCTACAAAGTATTGCCGATGATAATGGTCTTCAAATTAAATTAAATAAGGACGAAGTTGAAGACGCCAATTATATTAAGATTGATATATTATCAAATCGTGGACTTTCGCAATTGTGGGATATTTCTCATATGCCTATTTTAGAGTATCCTCATGGAGACCAACGTGTATATGAATTCTTTGCCAAAGGTGATAATCTTGGTTTAACTTATGGTGAATCTAGAGGAATGCGAAAAATATTTGTTGAGATGAAACCTACATGTATTCACGATATTGCTGCCGCTCTAGCGTTGATTCGACCCGCCGCTTCGAAAAATGGTCAAAAGTTTAATTTTCTTAAAACATATCATCTACCTGGAAAAGTGAATAGGAATGACTTTGTAATTTATGACGATGATGCGATAGAATATATTGCTAGAATATTAAAAATATCGCTTTCTGAGGCAGACATTTATAGAAAGGCATTTGCCAAAAATAAATGGAAACTAAAGCGGGAATTTCAATCTAAATTGAGACTTAGTCAACCTAGTATGACAGAAGAGGATATTCAATTTATCTGCGATAAGTTAGAGAGTCTCCAAAGTTATTCGTTTTGTAAAAGTCACGCTTATTCTTATGCTTACCTGTTATTTGCGCTGGCATATCAAAAGATGACAAATCCTTACGAATTTTGGAAGGCAACTTTAAAAAATTGTAATACGAGTTATAGAAAATGGACACATTATCGGGCGGCAATTTGTTCTAAAGTAAATATTAATTCTTATAAAAAAACACATATATTCGGTGATTTATCTACAAAGACAACACAAATTAGAGAATATTTCACTAATGGTTTCTGGTCTTCTCCTAAATTTATGGAGGGTATGTATTTAAAATATGATAAACATATGTTTATTCCACTTGAGGTGCGTGAAAAAAGGAAAATAGATGTTAAGTGTACATTTAGAGGGTTAATTGCGACAACAAAGGTTTTTAAGGCAGATTCTAAAATTAAAGCAGCAGAAAAGGACTCAAAAAAACGTAAGTCTAGATTTATTACCTTTGTTACTTTAGGTTACGATAATAACAAGTATATTGATGTAGTTTTATGGGGGTGTCATAAATTATCTAAGACACATTGTTTATCTGGTGTAGGAATATATGAACAAAAAGGTCATTGGATAAAGGTGGATAAGGTTGAATACAATTATTTGAAATAACAAATATATTTAATAAATAATATTTTTCTATTAATATATTATAATGGCAGCCAAACCAAAAGAAAACAAATGGGTAAAGGCAATGGAACTTTTAAAACATTCTAAATTAGTTGGCGAAAAACCTGAACTTAATAAGGAGCGTGAAAAACGTGAAATAATGGAACAAATAAATACTGGTGTTTATAGAACAAAATATAAGACACAGAAGTTGCGCGCAAATACTTTAAAACGTGCTGGTGGATTAATGGATAGAACTTCATATTTTTTTATGAAAGGTGACGCTAAAACCGCTTTTGATAAAATAAAGGTTATTTCTGAACCATCTTTATCAGCGTCAGACTCAGTAGTTATGATTCTTGTTAAAGGTCGTCAGCAATTTGTTATGAAGTTGACTTTTGTAGAGAAATCTCGCGCTTTAGAATATAATGCCCCAGATACCGAAGCGCGGTTTTATTCAATTATGGAAACATTAGTAAAAAAGAATATTACTCCACACGTATTTATGCTAACAGATTGTCTTTGGGAAAACATTCCTAGAAAAGAAATAGATCATAATTTCCAACAATTTTTAAGAAAATATAATACCGTAAAATCCCATGTTTATCCGATTATGACGGAGACTGGAAATTCAGATTCAGAACTTATTACCTTGGGGACTTTACTTAAAAATATTAAATCTAAATTTGACTTTACAAAACATAATAAAGCAGTAGAGGCAACAGACATAATTTTAAATGTATTGTTTCAGATTATCTATACACTTCACTGCTTTGTAAAGATAGATTTTAAACATAACGATTTACACACTGGAAATATCTTTATTTTAAAACGAAAAGAGAATATGTTGGATAATCCGAAATTACCAGAACAATTTAAGCGTCGTTATACATTTGACCTTCCTGATGGAAGCAAGAAATCCGTATTACTTGAAAATATTGGATTAGATGTACGTATTTTCGATTTTGATAGAAGCGTTAAGCACAAAAATAAATTTAGATATCATCCTGAAGGGTTAAAATCTAGATTTTTACGTGAATTTAACTCTTTTGGCACAAATGCGGTTAATAACCCACATACCGATTTATTCAAGATTTTATGCCATCTAAGAATAGGAGATAGAATTACTAGAGCAGTAAAAGATATTATTGATTCTTTTTTTATTCAAAGAAGTTTATTACTTAGAAATGAATATATTAACTCTCAAGGTAAAAAGGTAAAAGTTTTAAAGAGAGGGTATGAAGAGTTCTATTTACTTGATAAGAAGTTACCAGATGGTGTTTTGATGCATTGTAATGAGGCACTTAATGTTTTAGCCTTACATGTCGATGCGTCAGTAACTACACAAATGAAGGTTAAAAATGTTATTGAATCTTTTACTACTGAGAATATTGTTGAATCTGAAAAAGAAAGAGTCATGAAAACTATTAAAGCGCGAGAAGCGGTTAAGAAAGCGGCAACTCCAGCAAAAGCAAAAGTTGCGTATAAAGTTAAGAAGTCAGCAACATCAAAACCTAAAACACCAACCCCAAAAGTTAAAACACCTACTCCAACTCCAAAGCGTTCAGTAAAGAAATCGCCTCCTAAACAGGAAACATGCGACGATAAAACAACTAGACGTTCAAGTATTAAAACCAAAAATACTAATTTTGAAGGTAAAAAGCGTAATCGCAAAATGATGGATCCACAATTAAAGAATTGTATGATTCCATTTAAATTTAAACGCAATATGCATTCAACCTGCTTTAATGATGGTGATGGTGCCATTTGTGCCACTGAAAGAAAACCAGATTGCACTATCCAAAAATATGCCTACTGCGAATAATTATTCTTTTTTAATAGAATCTATCATTTTATCGATATATTCTTCCATATTTATATTTAATTGGTCATCTGAATTTAAACATCCAGCATTATTCAATATATTTTTTATATTTTCACACATAACTAAACCTCTTTCCTTACCAAAGACATCTAAATTTATTCGAAGGCATTCATAGTATCTGTTAAAATATAAATTACAGAATGATTTTTGATCACCCATATATTATAGAAATAAATAAACAAAATAGAATGGCATTAAGTAATTTAAGAACAAACTATTTAAAATAGTTATAATCTTACAAATAAATGTCAAATAAATATTCTTTATTGAAGAATCCTAAAAAATGTTACGATATTTTAGTAGGAAAGTCTTTACAAAATTACTATGTTAATATAGTTTATAAAAACCAACCATTACTATATTTTTTAGCATTTCAATGGTTTCTGCTAAGTATAGGTTGTGTGCAAATTCAAATTATTACTAAATGGTTTGGTAATAATCTATATTGGTTTTTTCTTGGGGTATTATCGTCTATAGGATTAGGAACAGGATTACAAACTGGAGTGTTATTTGTGTTACCATATATTATTTCTACATATAACCAAAACAAAGACCAACTATTGATTAGTTTTAATCAATCTGACAATGAATTGAATAATTCATATAATTCTACTTATAATAGCACATATACGTATAATAACACATATACATATAATTCTACTTATACTTTAACAGATGCGGATATTTATGGATTAATTTATAAAACATATTTTGCTTGTTTACGAGTAGCGCTTGTTTGGGGTGTTGGAACTGCCTTAGGAGAAGCGCCACCATACTTAATAGCTTATAATATAGATATGAGTGATAAAAAAGCAACCTCAAATTTGTATAAAATGTTTGGTGATAATGAAGATAGTGTTCGTAGATATATAGAGAAAACTAAATACTACCTAGTAAGTCATAGTTTTACTACTATATTGTTACTTTCCGCTTGGCCTAATGCAGTATTCGATATGTGTGGAGTATCTGCTGGACTGGTTAAATTAAGTTTTGCTCAGTTTATTATACCCACAATTATTGGTAAAGCGTTTATTAAGAATCCTATACAATTAGGGGTTATCCTATACTACTATGGATTTTTTGGTGACTATGTTACTGAACGCGAAGAATTAGGATATCTATATATGGGATGGATAACGTTTGTTATTTCATTTACAATGTATTTTATAAAGGAGGCAATAGAAAATCTAGTGAATTCTTAATTTAACATGCGTGTTAATTTGTTTGAATCCAGAAAATTAAATATTTTATTAGAATATCAATGCCAGTTTTAAATAGTAATAAAAAAAAGAAACTTCCTAATTTAAAAAAGTATAATAAAAAATTCAGAAAGTTGGAGAAAGAAGTCATGGAAATGGCGAAGGATCCATATCGTTTAAACGAATTTTGGAGTATTTTAGATGTAAATGGAAATGGAAAAGTAAGTTTAGCTGAAATCGATAAGTTAATGGTATACTCTTATCCCAAATTAAATAACAAGAAAGCACTCATGCGTGCGTATAAACAAACTTGTTTGATGGATGGTGGAGATGGAGATGCTTGGGTAGAACCACATGAACTCCCACAACTTTTAGTAAATCTTTTTTACTTTAATAAACTCTACGCTGCATTTATCGATATTGACCGCGATTTTGATAGAAGACTAGATAAGAATGAGTTTTATTTAGGTGCCAAAAAGTTGGGACTTAAATTAAAACGTAAAGCGGCAAATAAGGAATTTGAAGAAATGGACGCTAATGATGGTGGAGTAGTTCTTTTTGATGAATTCTGTGTTTGGTATACTAAAAAGATAAATCCTGAACGAGAAATTGCTACTTGTACAATTCAATTTGTTGATAAACAAAAGGTAATTCCAAGAAGGAAAAAGGAAGCATTTGTTCAACAAGAGGTTCCGACACAAACACCTGTTCAGGCACCTACATTAAGAAATAGACGTGAAATCAATCCAAATAGACATAGAACAAATAAACCAAATTTCAACTTATATTTAAATTCAAGTATGATGTAATTGAATATAAAACTCTATAATAAATCTTATTAGAATAAAATTGAATTATTTTTATTACACTTTTTTTTATTATTTCAAGTCTAAAAAGACTAACTACACTATCTAGACTACATAGACTACCTATATAAAATGTCGTATTGGTATCGCAGCCCTCACGATATTCTCAGGGAAGAAATAGAAAATGAAAAAACTCGCATCCCTAAAGTAATTAGCAATCCACTTCTAAGAAACAAACTTACTTACTGGAAACGGAAGCAGACTGAAGAACGGAAACGGAAAAAGGTTTGTAAGAAAAGTCATGAAACTCTAGAAAAGGAACGTGAAAAGGAAGCAAGAAAAATTAAAGCAGCGCATTGCGTAAGTAAATATAAAGTAACCTGTAGCAATTGTGGACAAGGATTTCGCACAAAGAAGGAACTAGCAAACCATACAGCATACTATAAAAAACACGAAAAAAAAACTGGTAACACATGCTTCTATTCAAATACTGTAAATTCCAGACTCAGTCGGGTCACAACAGAAAAAAAAAAGAAAAATATGTCACATGATCCACTATCATGCTTTGACATAATCATAAGCGATATTGAAACGATTGTCACTATGATTAAAGACCGAATGAAGATTCTAAACAATAAGTGTGATAAGTGTAGAAATAGTTTCGCCGCGACAGCACTAAAGTCTATGACGTGTAAATATGGTCATAAACTATGTGAGGGATGTCATGGTGGCGGGTCTCGTTGCTCGTTTTGCGCAATCCATTGTAAAATCAGTCACGCTACAGACCATTCTATTAGACAAGCTGACAAAATTCGAGAAGGGAGCACTCGATTCAAATCTCAAACCCAAATTCAACCGGTCCCGGAGGTTTGTTACAAAACTTCTAAATCTTCTATACCTCCAGAAGAGAATCCTAACTATTGTAATATTTGTTTCGAAGTGTGTAGAGAAGGACTTGTGGAACTTGATTGTGGTGGCCGACACTCAATGTGTGCCAGTTGTACAAGTGAAATTGTTAGACAAAGTTACGATAGACCGAGTTGTCCATTTTGTAGACGAAGATTTACGGTTAAAGGGTAAAAATAATTATAAACCTAAATTACTTAAACTCTATAGAATAAAATTGAATACAATTTATTTATTTTTTTTTATAATAACTTTATTTCACTATGGTGATTGACAAAACTTTGATGGACAGATGGGGGCTGGACGAGGACAAGGTGGGGGCGATGAAGGGTGGGATGTTTAAGAATTCTACTTATTGGGGGAAAAAAACTAGCGTGTTGAAGAGTGGGATATGTAAATATACTAGGAGGGAGATGTGGGAAAAAATGGTGTGGTGTGTCGTCGAGATGGCACTAATTGGGGCAACAAACAAGGGGATTTTTACTAACTTGATGAATCGGCTTCGCATTTTGACGATGGAGGAGTTGATTTGTTTGGAGTTGGGCGAGATTTCAAAGTTGGTCGAAATTCTAGAGGAAGTCGACAGACTCTACTCGACCGACTTCGAAAAATGTGTCGGAAAACTATTGGAGTTTTGCGATCGGCTCAAACCTATTAAGAGGGGGCGAGTAATTAGCTATATGAATTGTTGGTGGAAGTTTGTCGATAAGAAGTTCAATTTGGACGAAGTGGTGCTAGACAAGGTGCTAAAGTATCGGAAGACTAACGATACTGACGAACTACTCAAGTATGGTGAACTATTCATCAAGTTTTTGGAGGAGGATAGTGAGAAGATTTTCGCTATCTACCACACTCTCTACAATATGGAGGGAAACTTTGGGAATAGGTTTCGTCGTAAGGACGCTATCTATCTCTTGATGGAGATAGTGAAGGACATTTATTATAGTAAATCGGAGAAATTCGCTAAAGTATTCGATTTTGCTATGGGAATGTTTCATCGGAAACAGATGACTGAGCGACGAGCATTTGGAATTTGGGTCATGATGATGGTTTGGAAGTTTAAGGGGTTGTCGAATGAGTGTCGGGACGAAGTAGTTTTCGACACTGATAGTGTTATGGAATATATGCGAGCGAGAGAAAATATCGACATTAATGAGGACTTTGTAGTTAAGGACTATCATGTCGATAAGTCACATGGACTAGCAAAGTTTGCGACTGTCGGCGCATTTGTGGTGGACGAAGACTTGTCTATTCTGGGAGAAAATGGCGAGAAGTACAAGAAACTATATATAGACGTGAAGTGTGGAAAAACTCCAAAAAAAATCTATAAATATAAAGTGAAAAAGGAGGCAAAAAAGAAGGTAGAAAAAAAAGAAAAAAACGGGGGTGATGTGGGAAAATCTAACGAGGTGGACGAGAAGAAGTTGGAACTTATTGAATGGGACAAGTTTAGTGAGGTAAAAGTGTTGGAGGATGGAGTTTGTGGGTTGAAGGTGTGTTGTATTAGGGTGGTTTTTGAGGGTCGACACTTTATACTAAAGGAGATGCGACGCAGTTTCAATCTAGGGCGAGACTATATGATTGTTGATGGGTTAAAGGGGACATTTGGTGTGAGAGATTTGAAGATGTCTCGGATTAGGAGTAATATGGGATTGGAGGTGGTCGATAAGTCGAAAAAGTCGTTTGTCGGAAATTGGCGATTCGGCGAGCGGGAGGTGGTCTATTGTATGATGGAAGAATTCGAGAATTTGGGCGATCTTGGAAAAAACAAGAAGTTTTTGGAGGAAGATAGTGTGTTTAGGGCGTCGCTAAAGATTAGACTTTTCGATGGTCTTTTTCGAAGTAGCGATAACATTCTAAGGAATATTCTCGTGAATAGTGATGGCGAAGTTCTAAGCATTGATGAGGGCGACATTTATGGTAAAAGGACAAAGATATTTAACAAAAGTGACTGGTTTCTAAAGAAGGAGGTGGTCGAAAAAACTCGGGCGATGGCGACTGAGATTGTGGAGGAATGGAAGTTGGACGACAAGGTGGAACTAGTGACTGGAGAGTTGGAACGATGGGGGTTTGGGTCTAAGGTGGAAGAAATGAAGGAGAGGTTTGGGAAGTTTGGGACTATTGTAGGTGGAGAGTTGGAGTAGAAATTAATATGGTATTATAAAGTATTTAAGAAAATGTTAGTATGTAAATTTATTAACATTATTTTTTATTATGGAGTATTCACGACAAAATAGAGAAGAACCACTGAAAATTCATTTTACATATGACCAAATTCACGAATCTTGTATTCAGAGTGCCGAAATTATAAAAAAATCATTTAATCCAGATGTCATTTTAGCAATCGGAGGAGGTGGACTAATTCCATCAAGAATAATGCGAGAAAAACTAGGTGTTCCAATTTATGTAGTATCACTTAGCACTTATGACGAAAATGATAATCAAATAGATGTTCCAAGAATCATACAATGGATGGATTTTTCCGATTT
>MDTB01001842.1_pt1 | contig 15196 bp, 14 predicted proteins | sample 811161 | NCBI WGS metagenome assembly MDTB01 (sample SAMN05326650, study PRJNA326480) | marine metagenome | isolation source: seawater | place: Mediterranean Sea | collected 2009 | reverse complement strand
TTTTGGAAATCTTGTTTCAGCCACATGGCCAATAATTGATGAAAGTGCACTAATACAAGATGAAATTAATATTGTTTGTCAAATTAATGGTAAAGTACGCTCAAATTTAAAAATAAGTTCCAACGCTAGTAATGATGAAATTATTACAACGGCTCTTAAATCTGAAGCTTTCAAGAAATTCAGTTTAGGTAAAGGTATTCAAAAGACTATAATCGTACCTAATAGACTTATAAATATTGTGTTGAAAAAATAATTGATTCAAATATTGATATGAAATTCACTTTTCCTCTTGACAAAGTAACAAAATATTTATTAGTAGTTTGTTGTTTGTGTTCGCTTACTTGTTGTGGATGGAAATTCAAAGTTCTTTCCAGTCAACTGCCAGTTGAAAGAGTATTTGTATCTGGAGCTGAAAATGGGGTTGGTCGAGAATTGCTCAACAGGTTAAAGCGTTCGGGTGTAAAAATTGTATCATCAATTATAGAAGCTCAGGTTCTCATTAATTTAGAGGTCATCAATGAAAAGGTTGTAGTAGGTTTTTCTGGAGCAGGAAGACCAAGAGAATTAGAACTAAGAACTAGCGTAAAGTTAGAAATAACCGATCAAGGTGAAAGACCCATTCAACCACTGGACAAGTTAAAAATAATTAGGTCAGTAAATTTCAGTGATACTGATGTTTTAGCTGCTCAATCCCACGAGGCTTTTCATAGACAAGATATTGATAAACAACTTGCAATTAGAGTAATAGAAAGACTACAAAGAATAAATCCAGCAAATTATGCAAATTAGAGTTCCTGCTTCTTCCACAATCGATTTCGAATCTAATGTTGAAAAGATATTTAAAAAATATAAGTTACAAAAAAATATCTTGCAGTCCTCTCCAAATATTTGGACTATCTGTAGTAATGAGATTTTCTTAAAAAACAAAATAACCGATCTAATAAAAAAAAATTTTTATCCTCAGACTCTCTATGGTCAAGTTCTTCACATGCCGTTACAAAATTTTGATTGGGAAGGTTGTATATTAGAGGCAAAAAGCCACTCCTTATTTTCTGAGAAAAAAGTTTTTGATATTAGGTTATCCTCTGCTAAACCAAGTACAAGAGCAAGTAAAGCATTGATAGAATGGTGTGAAAATTTGACTAACTTTTCTGATTTAATTCTCAATTTGCCCTCCATTGACTATGCCACCAGACAATCTAATTGGTTTAATACGATTGATAATTTTGGTATAACAATTATCATTCCCTCTCCTGACAATCAAGAAATGAAGAAATGGTTAGTAAAAATTCTCACCCAAAAAAAATTGTCTTTAACTGATAACGCTGTTGATTTGGTAGTAGAAAAGTGCGAGGGAAACCTTTCCATGGCAGAGCAACAGATTCAAAAAATTCTTCTTTTATCTAAAAGTGAAAAATTAAATAACAAAGTAGACAGCAAATTTATCCAAAAAACAGTTACCGATGTTGCGAAATACAATCCATTTGACCTACCAGATTTAATTTTTAAAGTAGGCAATAAAAGAAACTGTATCAGACTCATCAACGGCTTAAGGGAAGAGGGTTTTCCGGCAACTTTAATTGTCTGGATTTTGGCCAAAGAATGTAGAAATAAAAAGCAACCAACAAAAAAAAAATTACTTAAAAAGTTATTTTTAATAGATAGAATGGTCAAAGGTTTGGTGCCCGGAGACCCTTGGATAGAACTTGAAATATTTGTTTTACAGGATTAATTAAAAAATGAATACAACTAAAAATATTGTTTCAAAAATTTGTACTGATGCAAAAAAAACTTGTTTGAAACTAGCTGAAGCTACTACTGATCAAAAAAATAAATTTCTCCTTGATTTGGCTGAATTAATTCAAGAAAACAAGGATTTATTGTTCTCCGCCAATAAAAAAGATGTTGAAAAAGCCATTCATAATGGTCAAGATGACTCTTTCATTGACCGTCTAAAATTGGAGGAAAGAACTATACATTCCATGTCAGATGGATTGGTACAAATTGCGCAACTACCTGATCCTATTGGAGAGATTGTAAGTACTCAAAAACAACCTTCTGGTATTTCAGTTGGAACAATGAGAGTTCCAATTGGTGTTATTGGGATTATATACGAGTCTAGGCCGAATGTTACTGCTGACGCTGCCGGTCTGTGTCTCAAATCAGGAAATACACTTGTACTTAGGGGTGGATCTGATTCATTAAACAGTAATTTAGCGATTGCTAATTTATGTGTGCTCGCTCTTAAAAGAAATACTTTGCCTCCCAAAGCAATACAAATTATCCCCATAACTGATCGAGAGGCGGTCAATGAACTCATAACTCAAAAAAATACTATTGACGTAATAATTCCTAGGGGGGGCAAATCATTAATAAAAAAAATAAACGAAAATTCAACTGTTCCCGTAATCAAACATTTGGACGGAATTTGCCATGTTTATGTAGATAGTGATGCCAATATAAACAAGGCACTAAAAATTACAGATAATTCTAAAACCCAACGTTTGGGAACTTGCAATACTTTGGAAACTCTTCTTGTTTCTCAGGAAATTGCTCCATTATTTCTACCTAAAATTTGTACCTTGCTTTTAGAAAAAAATATCGAAATTAGAGCTTGCTCAATTTCAAAAGAAATACTTAGGGAAGGTAAATTCGATGTAAAAAAAATAAAAATTGCTAGCGAAAAAGATTGGGAAACTGAATACTTGTCTAACATAATCTCAATCAAGAGTGTTTTGGGAATAGACGAAGCTATCTCTCATATTTCTTATTATGGATCTGGTCATACCGATTGTATAGTTACAGAAAATCACTCTAAAGCTATGAAATTTCTCAACAGGGTTGATTCATCTTCCGTAATGGTTAATGCCTCAACTCGATTTGCCGATGGTTTTCAATATGGTCTGGGTGGGGAAATAGGAATTAGTACGAATAAACTGCATGCCAGAGGGCCTGTTGGGTTGGAGGGACTTACTACAAAAAAATGGATCGTCTTTGGAGATGGTCACATTCGACAATGATTCTTTACATAAAATTTTTACATATTATTTTCATTGTTAGCTGGTTTGCAGGATTGTTTTATTTACCCCGCATTTTCGTAAATATTGCACTCGTTGAAAAAGAGTATTTGGAAAGAAGCACAACCTCATTAAAAGAGGAAATTATGCAGTCAAGAGAGAGATCGAGATTAATTTTAATGGCCTCGAAACTGTTTAGATTCACAACACCCATTATGATTTTGGCTATTACTTTTGGTTTGTGGCTTTGGTTAGGTTACGGAATTGGTCTTAATGACGGAAGTTTTTGGATGACAGCCAAAATATTAGTGGTAATTTTATTGATTTCATATCATTTTTATTGTGGAAAAATATTAAGATTTTTAACAAACAAACCATCAAATTGGTCACATATAAAATATAGATGGTTTAATGAATTACCTGTTTTATTTTTATTCCTGTCTGTCGCTCTAGTAGTAATAAAACCATTCTAATTCAACCAATTGGGAGGAAAATCTTAATTAGCTCTCTTCTTAAACTAACAGCTTTTGCAGTGTGCAGTCGGGGGCTTGAGGATTCTCTAGTAGACGAATTATGCACTTTTGATGGAGTAGAGTCGATAAGGAAAAATAAGAGTGGTGCTAATTTTAATGCAAGTCCAGAGATTATTTGTAGATTAAATTTATGGGCCCGTATTCCTTCAAGAATTTTAATACAACTTGGTAAAACTCAGATAAATAATGCAGATGAATTATTAATTTTTGCCAACAAAATTAATTGGGGTGAATGGTTCACACCTTCTAATTCCTTCAGAGTTGACGTAAATATCACTGGTAAATTACCAAGATCTATGTCAGCAAATTTTGTAGCATTAAAATTCAAAGATGGAATGTGTGACCGATTTAGAGCCGACTTTAATGGTAAGAGACCCACAGTTAACACTAAAAATCCGGAAATAAGAATTTGGATCCATTTTTTCAACTCTCTTGTCACTGCCTCAATAGATACCAGTGGAGAACCACTTTTCAAAAGGGGTTGGCGACAAAATAAAGGAATAGCTCCAATTAAAGAAAACCTTGTATCTGCTCTATTAGGAATGACAAACTGGGATATGAGTAAGCCACTTATGGATCCAATGTGTGGCAGTGGTACTTTTGTTATTGAGGCGATGCAAAAGTTTACTCAATTACCTTGTAATTATACTCCCAGTAGAATTAGGAAATTCGCATTTGAGAATTTCTCTCCTGGGTCTCCCTTTAATAATACTAATTGGAAAGTTTTATTACAGGAAGCACATGATAGGTGGGAAGATAAAAATAAAATAATTAAAAATATCCCCTTGGTTATCGGAAGTGACTCAAATATTAAAATGCTAGAAGTAGCCAAACTAAATGCGTGGCATGCCCTGCCAAATAAGATTTCAAAATCTATTGTGTGGAAAGTCAATGATTTTTTAAATTATAATGCCTCCGAGAAAAAAATATCCTCATCAGGTATTTTAGTAACAAACCCACCTTTTGGTTTTCGTATTAAGTTAAGTGAAAATGAAAAAAAAATTTTTATTGAAAAATTAGGTACAGTCCTCAAAAAAAATTTTTCAGGATGGACTGTTTGGATATTAACCAATGAGAAAAGGTTTTCATCAATTATTCATCTTAGAAATGGGGAAAAGTTTCCTGTATTCAATGGAGATATTGCTTGTAATTGGCTATCATTTGAAATGGTAACTGGAAACATGAAAAACAATTATGAAATTTAAGAACTCTTCACTCTTTACCTCCCGATTATCCAAATTAGACCATCGAATAAATAAAGCTTGTTTGCAAAACAAACGAGAACGGTCAAGTGTCAAAATACTTGCCGTAACCAAAAAAAAGAGTGTTGATGATATAAGGTTAGCTATTTCTCACGGTCTAAAAAATTTTGGTGAAAATTATTTAAATGAAGCCATCGAAAAAAAAAGTATGCTGGAAGCAGAATCTAACAAAAATTTTATTGAATGGCACTACATCGGCTCAATACAAAAAAACAAAACAAAAAAAATAGCTGAAAATTTTAATTGGATCCATTCTGTCGATAGGTTTGAAGTCGCTCAAAGGTTGTCTGATCAAAGACCATTGAACATGGAACCATTAAAAATTTTTTTACAAATAAATATTGATGAAGAAACAACTAAGAGTGGGGTGATGCCTCAAAAGGCCAAAGAATTAGCTATATTAATTGCCAAATTGCCAAATTTAAATTTACATGGTCTGATGGCGATTCCAACTGCTTCTGGTTTATTAGAAGATCAAAAAAGGTCATTTTTAAAACTCAGAGAACTTAAAAACAAAATTAACAAATTAAATGAAATAAAAACCAAACTCAAATCACTTTCAATGGGTATGTCCTCTGATTTGGAAGCCGCAATTGATGCGTGTGATTCAAATACCGAAACATGGTTAAGAATTGGCACTGCCTTATTTGGTAAAAGAAACTAAATTTGAAGTCATTAAAAAAATTTAAACCCACAAGTAAACTATGGCATAGCCCTAATGCTGGCATTCAGCCTTTTTTTATGTCTAGCGGCCTTGTTTTTATGTACAATTTTTTTGTCGGCTATTTTATCAATAGAAGATTGAGCGACTTTGAATGTAGCCTGAGCCAATTTCTTATCACCAGACTCAACGGCTTTTTGAACAGACTTTACAGAAGTTCTATACGCGGTTCTGAGACCTTGATTTGATAATCGTCGAGATAATGATTGACGTGCACTTTTTCTTGCAGATACAGAATTTGCCATGAGAGCCTTTTAAAAAACTAATAAAAAGAGCATACAATTATCTATGGACTTATTCAAGACTACAGCGTCAATTAGTTTTTTTACATTGATTTCAAGAATAACAGGATTAGTCAGAGAAATGCTAATAGCCAGTTATTTCGGTGTTTCCGAACAAACAGATGCTTTCTTCGTGGCTTTTCGAATTCCTAACCTTTTAAGAAGATTATTTGCAGAGGGAGCTTTTTCTCAAGCATTTATTCCGGTTTTAGGTGAAATTAAAAGTGTCCAGGGCGATGTTCATGCTAAGCGGTTAGCCTTAAGGGTGGCTTTTTTATTATCATTTTTGCTAATTTTTGTCACTTTTCTTGGAATAATTTTTACTCCTTGGATTGTGTGGACAATGACTGGAGGATTTAACGATAATTTTGAGAAGTATGAATTAACTGTTCAAATGACACGATGGATGTTTCCGTATATTTTGTTTATTTCTTTGGTCGCTTTATCGTCAGGAGTTTTGAATATATTTTCGAAGTTTAAAATTCCAGCAATTACCCCTGTTTTACTGAATATTTCCTTTATCTTTTCTATTGTGGCCCTAAGTCCACATATCGAACAGCCAATTTGGGCTCTGGTTTCAGCTGTGGTTATAGGTGGCATTTGCCAGCTATCACTTCAATTTTGGGCTCTGAAAAAGATTGGAGTTTTTGATAATTTTCAACCATCTTTATTCAATCCTTTTGAAAAACTGATTAAAATTTATAAAAATGAAAATGTAAGAAAAATACTAACCTTAATGTTGCCTGCAACTCTCGCTGTATCCGTTGCGCAAGTAAGCTTGATAATAAATACTAATATTGCATCTCGTCTTGAGTCTGGAAGCGTTTCATGGTTATCTTACGCCGATAGAATTATGGAATTACCTACGGCACTCTTAGGTGTTGCATTAGGAACCGTATTATTACCCAGTCTTACCAAGTCTTGGAGTTTAAAAGATACAAAAAGAATCTCTTCCCTACTAGATTGGGGGCTTAGACTTGTGGCTTTTTTTTGCATTCCTGCGGCATTTTTAATGGCAACATTGGCTGAACCTATTACTTCAGTAATTTTTCATTACGGCGCGTTTTCCGATGATGATTTAGTTATGTCATCAAGGGCAATCACAGCATATTCAGTAGGTATTTTAGGCTTAGTTACAATTAAGATATTGGCTCCTGGCTTTTATGCACAACAGGACATTAAAACTCCAGTAAAAATTGCGGTTGTTACTCTGGTATTGACTCAAATTTTAAACTACTTTTTAGTACCTATTCTTGCTCATGCCGGTCTTGCACTTGCAATTAGCATAGCCGCTCTTTTCAATGCATCAATGCTAATGCTTGTCTTGATCAAAAGAAAGATTTATAAGCCTAGTAACGAATGGTTTAAGTTTTTGTTTGCTATTTTTATTGCTTCGATAATAATTACATCACTTTGTGTTTTAATTTCCAATGAACTAAATTGGAAAGAGTTACAAGAAACTCCAATAATTAGATTATTATTTTTTCTGGGTATTATTTTGGGATTTGCATTGCTTTACATATTACTAGTCAAATTTTTTGGGTATTCTGTTAAAAAGTTATTGACCAGGTACTAGAAGGGAAATGAAAAATGAAAATTTTGTTTATTGGTGGTGGAAATATGTCACACGCAATAATTTCTGGTCTGATTTCCAATAGGCACAGCATTTTTGTAATTGATCCAGTAGATCTGGCAAGAAAAAAAATACTTAAACTTACGAAACAAAAATCATGCAAATCATCCATAGAAGTTTTTAACGACTTAAAAGATTTTAAAAAAAAAGATGTTCGACCTTTGTGGATAATTCTTGCAATAAAACCTCAACAAGTTGGCTTGCTTTATCGAGAAATTTTAAAGGCTAAAATAAATTGGCTTTCAAAGTCCTCTTTTTTGTCAATTGTTGCGGGATTGAGTATTAAAACTTTAAAAAAAATTACTCAAAGTAAAAATATTGTCCGCGCAATGCCAAATACACCTGCTTTAATCAAAATGGGAGTTACCGGTTACTACTCAACAAGGAACAATAGTTTAGACATTCAAAAACAAGCAATAAAAATTTTGTCTCAAATTGGTGAGGTAATTAAATTACCCAGTGAAAAAATGATTGATGCTGTAACGGCAGTGTCAGGTTCTGGACCTGGGTATATTTTCAAATTTATTTCAGCAATTGAACAAGCGGCAGTCAATTCTGGGTTACCAAAATCTTTTGCTAGTAAGGTTGTTTTTTTTACTGTGATCGGATCCATTAAATTGTGGGAAAAAAGTGATAATTCGTCAGAAGAATTAATTTCAACAGTTGCCTCAAAAGGTGGAACCACCCAAGAGGCTTTAAATTATCTCGAAAGTAAGGATTTTAACTATATCATTGATAAAGCTATAGCAAAAGCAAAAACCAAGAGTAAAACTCTTTCTCTAGAGATTGATAAACAAATCCAAGAGCATACCAAAAAATAAAATTGCTCCAACTCTATGGCTTTTTTGGAAAAAACTAAAACTACCTTCTTTGGGGTTCTCGACCAAAGATAAGCCCAAATAAAAAGAATAAATAGCTGCGAAAAACCAGAAAATTCCATATATAAATCCGAAACTCATTAGCGAAATAGGGGCAATCATAAGAATCAAGAAAATAAACTGACAAACACAAACAGCAGCAATATCGAGTTTTCCAAAAGTTATAGCACTACTTTTCAAACCTATTTTCAAATCATCCTCTTTGTCAACCATTGCATAAGCAGTATCGTAACTGATTGCCCAAAAAAAATTTCCTAAAAACATAGTCCAAGCTATTGGATCTATAGATTCTTTGGTGTCCGCATAAGCCATAAGTATTCCAAACCCAAAAGCAATACCTAAAACTGCCTGAGGAACCGGAAAAAACCGTTTAAAAAATGGATAAATGATGACTGAAAATGCTGCAATAAAAGCAATATTGACGGCATATTCATTTAATGACACCAATAAACTGGCCGCCACAGCCAACAATCCGGCAACAATAAAATACGCTTCAGTAACTGAAACTTCTCCTGTAACTAAAACTCGTTCAGATGTTCGAGTTACATCTTTATCAAATCCCTTATCAATAATATCGTTAATAATACAACCTGCAGACCTCATAATAAAGACACCCAAAATAAATATAGACAATCTGCCAATTTCTGGAAAGCCATTTTCTGCCATCCATAAACCCCATAAGGTAGGCCATAGCAGTAATAAAAAACCAACTGGTTTGTCCAATCTGGCTAACCTTAAATACTTATAAAATTGTTCGACAAAACCTATTTGAGCTTGTTTAGGCATAACTAAAATTTAAACTATTTTATTAATCAATTTGCGCTATCCCATGTATTGCAAACATGACATTTCCAAAAGTGACTTGAAAATTTTGCACCACATATGGAACACTCAAAAGAACTTTTAGAAAAACCTGAATGATCTAAGTTTGGCTTAGACATCTCGAAGGACCTAACTCTAGGGTGATCAAAACCAATTTCTCTTGCTTTTTCTTTTGCATTATTATCTCCTTTTTCGGCCATTTCACAAAAAAAATGTATTTTTAAATTTTTAAGCGAAATTTTATTTTTACCCTCAAGTTTTTCAGCAAAAATAATTGCCTCAGACCATTTTTGTAGCCTTTGAGCAAGTGATAATCTTAATTTTAATGATTCCTCATAAAAATTTGTTTTTTCTAGTAACTCTAAAGTCAAATCAGCCCTATCAAACAAACCTGCTTCCAAATAATCTTTAGCAAGTTCAAAAACAATCAAATCTCTATGTTCTTTTGTCAAATCCTTAACTGAAAGTAACGACCCGTGGACTTCAATAGCACGGTCTATCAAACCACCTCTTCTGTACAAAATTCCCAAAGAAAGTTGTAGAACATAACACTTGGGATCTTTCTTTGCTGCATTCAACAGCCATTTAGAAGCATCAGGAATTTTTTCGTTAGACAAAAATAAAATTATCTGTTCAAAATCCTTTGAAACGCCATCTTTGAAATCTTTCTGTTGTTTTTTGTCCCAATTAGCGGACACCCAACCCACAATAAACATCAATGGTAAAAATAAAAGCCACCATAATTCAATCTGCATTACGATTAGAAGTCCGCCAGTAACGAACAATAATTGGAAAGAGAAAAACCAACGTAAGAAGGATACCGGCAATAAAAGCGATTAAAAGCCAGACTATCAAAGGTCCTTGAAGGGTAAAATTTGTTACGCCAAGAAACAAATTGAGATTAACTAGATTGGTATTATTGAAAGCAAAAAGTAAGACGAAGGAGAAGATGATTATTCTGAAAAGCCATAACAAAATTCTCATTGCTAAGTAGTTCAAAGATTTAATTTTTTTCTTAAGTCTTTCCCACATTTGAAGTGCAGTACTTTTTTTTCTGGAACAAAAACTGATTCGCCTGTTTTGGGATTTCTACCGACTCTCTCTGGTCTGGAGCTAACAGCAAATGTACCAAAACCTCTGACTTCTATTCTTTTACCATTTGATAGAGCAAAAATCATTGAATTCAATATAGTTCTGACACACAATTCGCAATCTTTATGTCCTAGGATGGATATATCTGCACTATTGTTAGTACCAATGTTTTCAAACTTTTTAGCTAATCGAGTAATTAAATCAGATTTAGTCAAACAAGCACCCGCTTTTGTGTATTAATCTTCTGGTTTATCTAGCTTTGCTTTTAAAAGTGCACCGAGGTTTGTGGTTCCAGAGTTAATATTACCCTCAGCAGCCATTTTTTGCATGGCATCCGCAGCATCTGCAGAGTCTTGAGCTTTAATAGAAATATTTATCTCACTACTTTTACGATTAATATTAACTACGATGGCATCAACAGAATCACCCTCCTTGAGAACATTTCTTGCATCATCAATTTTTTCTCTACTGATATCGGAAGCTCGGAGTATACATTCAACACCATCTTCTAGTGTAATAATTGCGGCTTTTGAATCAATTGAGGTAACTTTTCCTCTAACTGACATGCCCTTTTCTAGGGAAGTGTTAGTATTTTTATTATCATTTTCATGGAGTTGTTTGACACTTAAGGAAATTCTCTCCCTTTCAACATCAACAGCCATTACTACTGCTTCGAGCTCTTCTGATTTTTTGTATTTTTTAACAGCCTCTTCTCCAGACTCGGTCCATGATAAATCAGACAGATGCACTAGCCCATCAATATTGCCAGGGAGGCCTATAAAGACACCAAAATCGGTTATTGACTTAATGGTTCCAGAAACTTTTTCTCCCTTTTTGACACTATTGTCAAATTCTTCCCACGGATTGGGGAGGCATTGTTTAACACCCAATGAAATACGTCTACGCTCACCGTCAATCTCTAGTACCATGACTTCAAGTTCATCACCACTTTGAACTATTTTAGCTGGATTGACATTTTTATTAGTCCAATCCATCTCAGATACATGAACAAGTCCCTCAACCCCGGACTCAATTTCTACAAATGCTCCATAGTCAGTAATGTTGGTAACTTTTCCAAATACACGAGTCCCTTGAGGATACCTTCTAGTTACACCTTCCCATGGATCATCGCCTAACTGCTTTATTCCGAGAGAGACTCTATTCTTCTCTTGATCATAGCGCAACACCTTGGCAGTAACCTCCTGTCCAATAGTAAGTACCTCTGAAGGATGTCTAACTCTTTTCCAAGCCATGTCGGTTATATGAAGTAATCCATCTATACCCCCAAGATCGATAAACGCTCCATAATCGGTAATATTTTTGACAACACCATTAACAGAAGAGCCTTCTTTAAGATTTTCGACTAGTTTATTTCTTTCCTCACCCATTGAACTTTCAACAACAGCTCTTCTGGAAACAACAACATTATTTCTTCTTCTGTCTAATTTAATAACCTTAAATTCAAGTGTTTTACCCTCAATATGTGAAGTATCCTTGACAGGCCTGGTATCGACAAGTGAGCCCGGTAAAAATGCTCGAATTCCAGTCGTCATTACCGTCAATCCACCTTTGACTTTTCCAGTAACAGTTCCAGTTATCAAATCACCCGCCTCAAGTGCTTTCTCTAAACTTACCCATGCGGCAAGACGCTTAGCACGATCTCTTGATAACTTAGTTTCACCCCTTCCATCTTCTAATGACTCAATCGCAACTGAGACAAAATCACCTTCTTGAACATCTATTTCTCTTTGATCATTGAAAAACTCTTCCACTGGAATAAAACTTTCAGATTTAAGACCAGCGTTAACAATTACGTGATTTTGATCAATGCGAACAACCTCGGCAGAAATTACCTCTCCTGTTCTCATTTCTTGCTTGGCTACTGACTCAGCAAAAAGAGAGGCAAATGAATCATTATCTGGGAGGGGAATATCAGCATTTTTAAGTGTTTCAGTTGTTTGGGATGTCATAAAATTAGTAAGTTGTATTCAGCTTAAAAAAAGCTGAGTTGTTAATCAAAGTGCAGACTTTGAATTGAATTCATCAATGATAATCTGCACCACCTCTTTGATCGATTTCAACGATGTATCAATGTGAATCGAACAGACTTTTTTAGCAAGACTTAAAGAACCAACCTTTCGTATATTGTCTCTTTGGTCACGTTTTTTAATTTCTTGTAAAAGGTCATTTAGTTTACAGGGGATTTCTTTTTGAATCAATTGCTTGTGGCGTCTTTCAGCTCTAACTCTCGCATCAGCGGATAAAAAAACTTTCAAGAAAGCATTAGGAAACACAATACTACCCATATCCCTTCCGTCAGCAACCAATCCAGGTGAACGGGCAAAATCTCGCTGAGATCTCAAAAGAACTTTTCTAACTGACTTAAACACTGAGATTTTGGAGGCTCTAATTCCGATATATTCTTGTCGAATCATATCGGATATGTCCTCTTCATCACAAATTACTCTTCCATTAATAAATCGAATGTTCAAATTTTCTGCACATTTAGTTAAATTTGATTCATCATTTTCCAAAATTTTTAATCTGGCTGAAACCAAAGCTAGAACTCTATAAAAACATCCACTGTCTAACACCCTGAAACCTAGCAATTCCGCCACTCTATTGGAGATAGTGCCTTTACCAGAAGCAGTTGGACCATCAATTGTAATTACCTTAACAGCCTGAGAACATACCCTAGCTAAATCGTCAAAAAAGTCCGGATACGTCTTCTCAACACACTTGGGATTGTCAAAAAAAATTTTTCTTGATCTGTCAGTAGCATCCCCAGGGTGAAAAAAACTTGCTAAAGAAAAACTCATTGCAATTCTATGGTCATTAAAAGTTTTTATTTTTGTGGATAAAAGTTTTTTTGGCGGATTAATCTCCATCCAGTCGTCTCCATAGCTAACAACTCCACCAAGCTGAATAATACCCTCTCTTATTGCATTAATTCGATCAGTCTCTTTGACTCGCCAGGAACCAATATTTCTCAATACAGTGGGTCCTTCTGCGTATAGCGCACAAATGGGCAACACCATTGCAGCGTCAGGTATGTCCCCACAATCAACATTTATTCCTATTAATTTATTATTTCCTGAAATTTCGATAGAATGATTTGTGAATTTTACTTTCGCTCCCATACTTTTCAAAACACGGGCAAGTTTAATGTCACCTTGAATACTTTTTTCACCAACCCCGTGTGTGCAAATTGGACCTTTTCCCAACATGCCTGCAGCCAGGAAATAAGATGCTGAGGATGCATCCCCCTCTACGGTTATTTTTTTAGGTGAAATATATTTATCCGAATTAATCTTAAAAATATCTTTTTCAATTTCTTCAATCAAAACACCAAACTTTTTTAAAATGTTTATTGTCAAATCAACATAGGATCGGCTAGATTTAATTCCTCCAGTTTTAATTAAGATAGGATTACTCCAAAATTTTCTTAGTAAGGGTGCAGCTTGAAGCATGCCCGTTAAAAACTGGCTTGAATCATGAGTAGAAATTTCAATTTCATCTATCGGCACAATTTTTGATGGGCGAATTAATAAAGGAGCATAGCCTTCATTTTTTAAATAAGTTATTCTAGCCCCAATTTTTTTTAGACAATCAACCAAATCTCCAATCGGGCGTTGCCTCATCCTATCAACTCCATCGATCTCAATACTCGAGCAATTTAGATTTTCAGAAAACATGGCAACCAAAACAGGTAGGATTGTTCTAATTGTTAGTCCTGAGTTTCCAACAAAGAATTTGAGTTCTTTGGGATTACTAAACACACTATTAAATTTCTCGCCGATACCTTCAACATTTAGAGTTAATAATTGCGATTCTGGATACTGAGAACTTTTTAAATTATTTTTTTTTTGAAAATTCACACCAAGGGCTTTTAAGCAACCCACCATAATTTCCGTGTCTTCTGATTCTAAAAAATTTATGATCTCAACTTTTTCATCACATAGCGCAGATAGTAAAATCACTCTGTTTGATATGCTTTTACTACCCGGGAGCAAAATACTTCCTGAGGCATAATCTCGGACATTTAGAGAAAAAAAGTTGTTTTCACTCATAAAAAAGATCTAAGTTATTTTTCAAAACTATTTCTCCAGCTGGAGGCTTCGTGCAAAAGTTTAATTAGTTTTTCTTTATCTGAATTTCGTAATGCGTTAGCCAACTCATTCCAGTTAACTGACCACTCCATAATCAAATCAAGAACTTGATCCTTATTATCATAGATTATATCTGCCCATAAATCTGGAGATGCTCCCGCTATTCTTGTTGTATCTCTTAAGCCTCCCCCGTGAAGTGACAAAGCTTGTGACGAAAATTGTGATCTGGAAAGGATTAATGCCAAGCAAAATGAGACCAAATGAGGAAAATGACTTACACCAGCAAATAAAAGATCATGTTGGCTGATCGGTAAAATTTTTGGAATACCTCCCAAAGAACTCCAAAAGCTTTCTAATACCAAAATTTTTTTTTGTTCTTGTTTAATTAATTCTTTTTTTCTTACTTCACCAAATTCATTCCCATAATCAAAGGGACAAATGAGAATTTTAGAATTTTCAAACAATTTAACATTCGCAGCAACTGCCCCAATTTTTTCAGACCCTGCAAGTGGGTGGCTAGAGAGAAAAGATTCGTAAAAGGAGATCTTTTCCGGAGTACTAAGTTTAAAAATTAAATTTAAAAGGCTTTTTTTAGTACTAAAAACATCTGTTACAAGACCATATTTTCTGGAAGAATGTTGTTGTATCAGATCTCCAAAAATTTGACTTAGACTTGCAATTGGAGTGCATATCAAAACTAGGTCAGCGTTGTCAACCTCAAGAATTGAATTTTTTATTTCATCAAAAAAACTTAATTTTTTAACATAATTAATATTTTGAGTTTCAATTCCGATAATTTGTTTTGCTATTTTTTTTTGTCTGGCTGCTCCCGCAATCGAACATCCAAT
>MDTB01089131.1_pt1 | contig 15197 bp, 11 predicted proteins | sample 811161 | NCBI WGS metagenome assembly MDTB01 (sample SAMN05326650, study PRJNA326480) | marine metagenome | isolation source: seawater | place: Mediterranean Sea | collected 2009 | reverse complement strand
TTAAAATAAAATTATCAAATCCAAAAGATAATTCTTTAATTTTTTGCCTTTCCCTTAAATCTATATAGCAAACATAATTATCTACTTTTAAAACTAAAAAAGTTTTGAATTTTTCAACTTTTTTTTCAATAATTTTAACAGATTTACATGGAGATAATTTTTGCATTATAGAAAAAAAATGTGGCATTAAATCTAAAATAATAAATTTATAGTTATTTTTTCCACCTGTATAAAATTTAAAAAAAAATTTTTTAAAATTTTTTTTTTTATAAAATTTTTGTTTTTTGTAAATATCTCCCAAAAAATCATTACTTAAATTTATATCGATACATTTTTTGGATTTTAAGAATACTTTTGCCTTATTGAGATGCCAATGATATGATCTATTTTTACAAAAAAAAAATGGCTTTTCTATAAGTAGTTTTTTTTTATTATAAAAATTATTGATATATTTGTAATGAGTGTTAGTTTTTGAACTAATAACTAAAGAATCCACAGATTTTAAATTATTATTTTTAAGTAGGCCCTCTTTTTGAAATTTTTTGATTATTTTGTTAGTTCTTTTTATACTAGAGGCTTTTATGTATGTTAGTTTAGCGCCACATTTAATAAAATCTCTTATAAAAAGTTGACCCATTTTTCCAGGCCCAATTACTCCAAAGTTCATTTGAATTTGTTTAATTGTTTCATTTTAACTTAATAACCTTTAAATGTATTTTATAATAATATTTTTTAAGGGTAAAAGACTTTTTTAAAATACTTTAATGTTTAAATAAGAATGAAAATTAAAAAAAGTTCATTGGATACCACTTTATGTATGGGTATAATGTTGACATTAGTCTCACCATATTTCGATGCAAATATAAATAAAATTTTAGTTTTTGTATCAATGGTTTTTTTATTAATCAGAATTTTATTTAGTAAGGAATTATTTTCTCATATTAATACAAAAATATTAATTTTAATTTTATTTTTACCTGGTATTATGGGAGCAATTCTTTTAGCACCTGGTAATTTTATTAGATTTACAGGTGTTATTTTTCTCACATTAGGTTTTCCTTTTTCAAAGTTTAAGATTAATTATTTTCCTATTCTTGTTTTATCTTCTTTAATTCTTCTTTATTTAATTATAACTCAGATGTTAATAATGCAAGGTAATCAATTGATGTTAAATTTTAGAGAATTTGCTTATACTGATGAGTGGTCTTATCTTCATAGGGGTCCTATGTATGGTCCAGTTGAAGATATATTCGAAAATGCTTTTTCTTTTGAAGCTAATATTCGTGCAGGTGGTTTATATTCCAATCCAAATGTACTCTCATTATTAGTCCTCTTATATTTTTTTATTTTTGATATTTCTTTCAAATATGCAAATGAGACTTATTTTAATAATAAAAAGAAATTAATAAGATATTCTTTTTATTTGTTAATTTTATTGTTGGTAACTTTTTGTTTTTTGATAGCAAAATCAAGAACAGTTGTAGGAGCATTTTCAGTATATTTAATAATTAAAAATATTGATTTAGCTAGCTTAAAAAGATTTAGATTAAAAAAGAATATTATATTACCCGTTCTTTTTGGTGCATCTTTTTTATTATTTTTTCTTGATAGACTTTTGAGTGCAATATTTTCACAGCAAGATAGCGGAACAACTAAACTTAATATATTATTAAAATATATAGATGAAGTAAGCTTATTTAAATTATTATTTGGAGGTGAATTTAATGCGCAGTTTGATTCAGAATATGGATATTGGATAGGCTCAAGTGGTATATGTGGTGTAATTGCTTTCTATATTATTTATAAAATGATTTATAAATTTTCAAATGACTCAGCTCCGATCTTATTTGGATTTTTAATGATTTCAGCTGGTAATATGCTTTTTTATAACCTGTTAAATACTCCCATTATATGCGTTATATTAATCATGTTACTTTCATTTAACAAAAAATTGTTAAGTAATTGAATTTAAAAAAACTAAAATAATAATTTATAAAAAACATAATTGAAAAAAAAATTAAAATTTAAAATATTTTGGGTTGGTCCTTATATGTCGCCTAAACATTTTAAGGATTGGATAGCAGCAAATCCAGCGGCTATGAAATGGCAAAATCATCTTATAAAAGCACTCGCTGATGAAAGTGTGGAAATTGAAAGATTATATTATTATCCAGAACCTTATTGGCCCAAAGGTAAATTGTTGCCGTCTAGAATAAAAATTTCTTCAAGTGTTGCATTAAAGCAAAATAAATTAGACTATATCAACACTATTGGCTTTAGAAATTACACTTTATTTCAGTCATTAAAAAAAATTTTAAAGAAAAAAACTAAAAATAATATTTTTAAAAATCAAATAATTATATCGTATAATTCTCCAAAGTGGATAAATAAAATTTTTTTAGATCAAGATATACGTTCTAAGTTTTGTTGTGTGTATGTAGTTGCGGATACAGAGGTTTTACCTGGTGCTAATGGATATGTATTTTTGTCTTATCATAGCTTTAAAAATCAAAGCAAAGAAATTAACAAACTTCACCTAGACGGAGCGATTTATCCAAAAATCAATTTAAAGAATAATCTAAAATCATATAAAACAAAAAATAAAAAAACCATTTTTGTTTACTCTGGTTCTTTTCATCGGTGGAGTGGATTTAATTTATTAATGGAAGCCATGAAATATATAAAAGATGATAATTTTGAGCTCTGGGTTTCTGGCCCTAATAAGTATAAAAATTTGATGATTTCATTTAAAAAAGACAAAAGAATAAAATTTCTTGGACTATTAAGTGAAACTGATCTTGAACATACATATAAAAACGCTGATATTTTTATTAATCCTAGACCAGTGAACACTGAGGGAAACGATATTAATTTTCCTTCAAAACTTTTTGATTATTTATCATGGAATAAACCAATCATTTCAACCAGAACAAAGTCATTAAGCCCCGAATATAATAATATATTACATTTTGTAAAAGACAATCCTGCAGCAATAGCTTCAGCAATGAAAAGTTACATCACAAATAAAAAACGTCATATAAAAAAATTCAACAAATTTAAGAAAGAAAAAAATTGGAACAACGAGGCTAAAAGATTAATTAAATTTTTACAACAATTAAAACTAAATTAGATTATTAATTAACATAACTTTTTAAAATTGTTAAAAAATATTAATATTTTTTATGAGCATTAAAAAAAAAATAAATATTTATTATTCAGTAGATGAATTGTCACACTACATGTATTTTTTATTAAAGTACATAGATAAAAATTTAAAAAAATTTAAACAAATAAATTTTAAAGTCATTAGTACAGAAATTTTAAATAAAAAATCTTACAAAGAAAAAAATAAATTTTTTAATAATTTAATTTGGATTGATCCAAAAAAAAAATATAATTGGAGTGATTTAAATTTAGAGACACCGGATATTTTTTTTCAATCAGGGTGGAGCAAAAAATCCTTTAATCACCTTTCAAAACTTACAAAACAAAAAAATAAAAACAGCAAAATAGTACTTCTTTCTGATAATTCATATCAAAGAAGAAGAATTAAACAAATCTTAGGTAGAATATATTTTAAAATATTTCTAAAAAAAAAATTTGATTTTGTTTGGGTGCCAGGTTTATCAGGAAAAAAATTAATGATGAAATTTGGCTTTGATAAAAAAAATATATTTACAAAATTGTATTGTTCTTTGAGTGATATTTATAAAAATAAAATAAAAATAAAAAAAAGAAAAAAACAATTCCTATTTGTGGGACAATTTATAAAAAGAAAAAATGTTAATAAATTAATTGATAGTTTTAAATCGCTAAATTTAGATGAAAAGGAATGGAAATTATTACTAGTAGGAAGGGGAGATTTAGACTTAAAGAAAAATAATACAAATAATATAGAAATTATTGATCACTTAACACCTTTAAAGTTGTCTAAATTGTATAATGAAAGTCTTTTTTTTATTCTTCCATCATTACGAGATCATTGGGGTCTAGTAGTTCATGAAGCATCTCTCTGTGGGTGTTTTTTACTATTAAGTAAAAATGTTGGAAGTGTAAAAGAATTTGCAAATAAAAAAAATTCAATTATTTTTAATCCAAATTCAAAAAGTGATTTGCAAAGAGGTTTTATAAGAGCAATAAATTTATCAAATAAACAATTGTTTATTGCAAATAAAGAAAGTGTGAAACTTGCAAGTTTTTATAACTATAGAAATTCATTTAAGGAATTTGCTAAAATTATAAATAAAGTTACAAAAGTTAATATATATTAATTTAAAATATTATGTGCGCAATTATAGGGTTTGCTTCTAAAGATAAAAAAATTGATCGTAATTTGTTAATTGCTGGAAGAGATACGATGATTCATAGAGGTCCAGATGATGGCGGTGAATGGTGGACTGAAGATGGCTGTGTAGGTTTTGGTCATCGTAGGTTAGCAATCATTGATTTGTCAAAAGCAGGGTATCAACCAATGCATAACATTACAAAGGATTTAACTATTATATTTAATGGTGAAATTTACAATCATCTTGATTTAAAAAAAGAGTTGATTATTAAGGGACATAGTTTTTTTTCACAAAGTGATACGGAAGTTATTTTAGCAGCTTATAATGAATGGGGTAAAGATTGCCTGTCTCGTTTAAATGGAATGTTTGCTTTTGCAATTTATGACTCTAGGCAGCAATTTATTTTTTTAGCACGTGATAGATCGGGGGAAAAGCCACTTTTCTACTCACTTTCGGGAGGTATTTTTCGTTTTGCCTCTGAATTAAAAGGCTTGCTGATTGATCCTAACTTCTCACATCAAATAAATCCTCAAGCACTTGATGCTTATTTAACATTGGGGTATGTACCTGGTGATTTGTGTATTGTGCAAGGAGCAAATAAATTGCCACCAGCCAATGCAATGAAATTTGACTTAAATAAAAAATCACTTCAAATCTGGAAATATTGGCAAACACCATCGCCTCCCATTTTAACTGAAACATCGCAATTAAACGAATTAACCCTGCTTAATGAATTTGAGTTACTTTTACAAGACGCCGTTCATAAACAATTATCGGCTGATGTTCCAGTGGGTATACTTTTAAGTGGTGGGATAGATTCAAGCTTAATTACTGCTATGGCTGTACGTTCTTCTAGCAAAGTAAAAACATTTACAGTTACATTTGACGGTTATAATAAATATGATGAAACTGATCACGCACGTCTTATTGCGGATTATTTTGGTACTAAGCATATAGAATTAAATGCTGGAGATTCATCTTCCGAACTATTGAAAACTTTAGCACGTCAATATGATGAGCCAATGGCAGACTCATCTATGATTTCTACATATTTAGTAAGTCGATTAGTTAGTGAACACTGTAAGGTAGCTTTAGGAGGTGATGGAGGTGATGAACTATTTGGAGGATATCATCATTATGATCGTTTACTTTGGTTAAAGAATAAAATTGATAAAATACCGATGTATTTAAGAAATATTATATCAAATGCTGCAGGAAATTTGCTGCCAATAGGTTTTAAAGGGCGAAATTGGTTACAGACAATTAATTGTGATTTAAATAATTCTTTACCATTAATAGCTAATTTCTTTGATATTCAAACTAGACAAAATTTATTAGGTAACAAAGCTTGGCCCTTAGTGGGTGAGTCTATTTGGAAATTGAGCACGCCAGATTATAATGAAATATTACAACGTGCAACACGAATGGATTTTAACAATTATATGACAGAAGATATTTTAGTTAAAGTTGATAGGGCAAGTATGTTAAATTCTTTAGAATTGCGAGCACCTTTTTTGGATCATCGAATAATAGAATTTGCATTTGGCCGAATTTCATCTGATATGAAAGCTACATCAAGTGATAGAAAAATATTTTTAAAAAAATTGACTGCTAAATTACTTCCATCAAAGTTTGATAGGCAGCGTAAACAAGGATTCAGTGTTCCTTTAAATGAGTGGTTAAGAAAAGGTTCTTGGAAAGATTTATTTTATGAGGTATTATTAAACAAACAATCAATTTTTGATGTAGCAACAGTTAAAAAATTACTTCGAGGACAAAATCTTGGTTTTAGAAATAGTGAGAGGTTATTCTGCCTAGTTTTTTTTGAGCTATGGCGAAGAGAATATAAAATGACACTTTAAATGAATATAATAAATCAAAAACTTAAAACTTTATTATTCGTTTTTACGCTCAAAAATATATCAAGATTTTTAAATAGAAATTTAATCAAATTATCAAAGATAGAATAATCTATGAAAAATAAGCTAATTAAAAAAATAACTAAAAAATCTGCTGTAATAGGAATTTATGGTTTAGGATATATTGGTTTACCACTAGCTATACGTTTTGCAAATGCTGGCTTTAAAGTGATAGGGTTTGATATTGACTCGTCTAAAGTTAAAAAATTGATGGCAGGCAAAAGTTACATCAATTATATCAAGTCTTCTGAAATCATTAGGTTATCAAAAAAACTTCAAGCAACAAGTGACTTTTCTCGGTCAAATGATGTAGATGTATTAATAATATGTGTTCCAACACCTCTTAAAAAAAATAAAAATCCTGATTTAAGTTTTGTGATTAACACATTGAAAATGGTAACTCCTTATTTACATACAGGTCAGATACTTTCATTAGAAAGTACAACATATCCAGGGACTACCGAAGAGGAGCTTCTTCCACGTATTAAAAAAAAAGGTTTAAATGTTGGAAAAGATTTTTTTCTGGTATATTCACCAGAACGTGAAGATCCTGGAAATATAAAATTTACAACCAAAACTATCCCAAAAATTTTGGGTGGGCATACTCAAAATTGTTTAGAAGTTGGAAAAAAACTTTATAGTTCAGCAATTGATAAAATTATAACTGTTTCTTCCTCAAAAGTAGCGGAGATGACCAAGCTTCTAGAAAATATTCATAGAGCAGTCAATATAGCTCTAGTTAATGAAATGAAAATCATATCAGATAAAATGAATATTGATATTCATGAAGTTATTAGAGCTGCAGCAACAAAACCTTTTGGTTTCACACCATATTTTCCTGGACCCGGTCTTGGGGGTCACTGTATTCCAATTGACCCATTCTATCTAGCATGGAAAGCTAAAAAAATGGGGATAGACTCACGTTTTATTCAGCTTGCAGGGTTTGTGAACACAAATATGCCCAATTGGGTCGTGAAAAAAATTATTGATACATTAAATACATATGGAAAAAATATTAAAGGATTAAAGGTTTTGGTTTTAGGGATTGCATTTAAAAAAGATATTCAAGATACAAGAGAGTCGCCAGGTATTGAGTTAATGAAAATACTTAAAAAAAAAGGTGCTAAAATAAATTTTTCTGACCCACATGTACCAATATTTCCAAACAACCGTAAGATTAATTTTAAACTATCAAGTGTAAAATTAACATCGAAATCTATTAGGAGCTATGATTTAATTGTACTTGCTACAAATCATGAAAAATTTAATTATTCGATGATTCAAAAAAATGCAAAAATAATAATTGATACTCGTGGAGTTTATTCTAGACAATTTAAAAATGTTATAAAAGCGTAATCATTAAAATTAAAATAGCTTAATTTTAAAAGATTAATATTGTAGGAAGTAATATAATAAATTGTTAGAAATATTATAATAATAAAATTTGTGGATATATATCACTTAGCAGCAAACCTTGATGACACCGTTGGAGGACCAGCAAAATCAATTCCTTATTTAGTAAAAGAGTTAAATAAACTTGGTGTAAACAATTATTTGCTCTCTGTTATTTTAAAACAAAACGAGACAAATGAATTAATTGAAAAATATAATTTAAATTGGAAAAATTTTTCTACTAAATTTATAAAAGAATCTCAATTTTCACCAAACCTTAAGAATTATTTGATAAGATCAATTAAAGATAAAAATTCTATTATAGTTCACTCACATAGCCTTTGGAAGTATGTGTCTTTAATATCTTTTAAATTATCAATAAAAAATAGAATACCATTTATAATTTCTTTACGGGGATCTATTGAATTAAATAATTTAAAAAAAAAAATTGCATGGAAATTTTTTCAGAGAAATATTTTTCAAAATAGCAATGTAATTCATGTTACTAATAAAAAGGATATTTTTAAATTAAGGAATCTTGAAATAACTGCACCTATAGCATTAATTCCTAACGGAATAGATTTAAATCAATTTAAATTTATTGAGAGTAAAGATGAATTAAAAAAAAAATTAGGACTTAATAGAGACAAAAAGTATATTCTTTTTTTATCTAGAATTCATAAAGGCAAAGGGTTGAGTTATTTAGTTAATGCTTGGTGTAAAATTGCCAATCATTTTTTAGATTGGGATTTACTAATTGTTGGACCAGTAGATGATGTAAAATATTATAATGAAACTCTTTCATTAATAGATAAGTTTAATTTAAATGAAAGAGTTAACTTTACAGGTATGCTTAAAAAAAATATTAAGATGAATTACTATGGAGCATCAGATCTTTTTGTTCTTCCGAGTTTTTCAGAAAATTTTGGTATGGCAATCGCAGAAGCAATGGCCTCAAAACTGCCAGTCATCACTACAAAGGGCACACCTTGGCATGAAATAGATCATTATGGTGCTGGTTGGTATGTAGATTTAAATCAAAAACAAATTGATGATAGTTTAAAAGATGCTTTAACATGCAAAAAAATAGAATTAGAAAAAAAAGGTTTAAATGCTTATAAATTAATTCAAAAATATGACAGTAAATATCAAGCAATAAAAATAAAAAAAGTTTATGATTGGATGCTAGGTATTGGAACTAAACCTGATTTCATATTTTAAATTTCAATTACTTTTAAAAAATACTATTTATTAAATTATTAGTTTAGCAAATTTTATATATATAAATTAAATTATTAGTTTAGAAACTTTATGTATAAATTTAATTATGAAAATTAATAAAATTATCATGTTCAATCAGGTGTCAGGTAAATTGTTTAGAGAGTTGGCTGAAGATATTTCATTAGAATTTCCAGAAAAATCAGAGTTATATTCAGGTTATAATAATTTATTAAACTCTAAAAATAAAACAGAAAAATTAAAGATTATCAATTTTCCCCAATATGAAAGAAAGTCTAAATTATCACGTGTATTTTCATGGCTCAAGTTTACGTTTTTTGCTTTTTTCAAAATAATTTTTGTGAGGAAAGATACATTAATTCTAATAACAACCAATCCTCCTTTACTTATATTTTTAGTTTGGATTGTAAATAAAATTAGAAATCTGAATTATGTTGTTTTGGTATATGATATTTATCCAGACGTAATGATAAAATTTTCAAAAATTAAAGAGAATTCAATTGTAGCTAAGTTTTGGCGCTATTTAAATCAACATGCTTTTGAAGCAGCTTTAGCTGTTTATACCATCGGAAATGTAATGTCAGAAAATCTCTCCAAACAATTTAAAGTTAGTAAAACTAAACTAAAACATATAGGTGTTATACCTCCATGGGCTGATACTAAAAAAATTAAACCAATTAATAAATCATTAAACCCTTTAGTAAAAAAACTAGATCAGATGAATTGTATTACTGTTTTATATTCTGGGAATATGGGTATTAGTCATGATATTGAAAGTATATTAAAATCTGCTAAGTCACTTAAAAAAAGGTCAGATATCAAATTCTTATTTATAGGTGATGGTAAGAAATGGAAATTAGCATTTGATTTTGTTAAAAAAGAAAAATTAAATAATGCTCAAGTTTTACCATTTCAATCTGAGATGATGATGCCTTACTCTCTCGCATTAGGTGATATTTCTATCGCTTCTCTTGATAAAGGCGCTGAAGGTTTAATGGTTCCAAGTAAAGTATGTTATTATATGGCTTCAGGTTCAGCAGTTATTGGAATTTGTGAAGGAAAAAATGACCTTGTAAATAGTTTAGCTAAAGGAGATTTTGGTTTTATAGTTCCACCAGGTGAACATAAGAGATTAACTGCAGCAATTCTTTTATTAGCAAATAATAGAAAAAAACTTAAAAATGCAAAAAAAAACGCTAGACAAACATGTATTGCTCATTTTTCGAGACAAGTTTGTATGGAGAAACTTAAAAAATCGTTTAAGTCCATAGATCTGTTATCTTAAAAATTTATTCCAAAATTAAGATTTGTTAAATAAATTATATTATAGTAATTAGTAAAGCATATACATGGGATTAAATTATCCAATTTTTAGCAATCAAAGCATTAAAAGAGTTCAAAACGTTCTTAAATCTGGAAAAGTAAACTATTGGACTGGTAAAGAATGTGAAAAATTTGAAAGAGAGTTTTCTGAATATGTAGGTAATAAATACGCAGTAACTGTATCCAACGGAAGTGTGGCTTTAGAGATTGCATTGAAAACATTAAACTTAAAAAAAGGTGATAATGTCATTGTTACACCAAGATCATTTATAATTTCCGCGAGCTGCGTCATAAACTTAGGGTTAATACCACTGTTTGCTGATGTGGATAATAATGGAAATTTAAACATTGATGGAATTTCAAAAGCATACAATAAAAAAGTTAAAGCAATTATTTTAGTTCACTTGAATGGATTACCCTGTGATATGGATCCAATTTTAAAGTTTATAAAAAATAATAAAATTTTTTTAATCGAAGATTGCTCACAAGCACACGGTGCTATTTACAAAAATAAAAAAGTAGGATCATTTGGTGACATATCCACATGGTCTTTTTGTCAAGATAAAATAATATCTTCTGGTGGTGAAGGTGGAATGATTTCAACTAATAATAAAAGATTATGGTTAAAAATGTGGTCTTTAAAAGATCATGGAAAAAATTATAGAAGTGTTTTTCATATTAAGCATAAAACAGAGTATAAATGGTTGCATGATGATCTTGGATCAAATTATAGAATGACAGAAGTACAAGCTGTACTTGGTAGAGAACAATTGAAATTATTAGATAGGCAAATAGCAAAGAGAAACTTAATTGCAAATTTATATTTGAAGGAATTAAAAGAGTATTATGAAAAATTTGATATTTTAAAAATCCCAGACTATAAATATAAATGTAGGCATGCTTTTTACCGTTTAAATTTATTTATAAATAAAAAAAAAATTAATCAAAATAAATTAATAAAACAGTTAAAAGAAAAAAAAATTAATTGTGGCGTTGGATCATGTCCAGAAATCTATAGAGAAAAAATTTTTAGAAAATTAAAATTTTATCCAAAAAAAAGATTAGCTAATGCAAAATTACTTGGTGAAACTAGCATAGCATTTCTAATTAATCCTTATAGATCTCCAAGGTCTATTATGTTGGAGATTAATTATATAAAAAAAATACTCAAAAAATATCTTTAATTAATGTACCAAAAACATTTCAAAAGATTATTTGATATAATTATCAGTTTAAGTTTAATTATAATTTTATGTCCAATTATACTTTTACTTTCGTTTAGTGTGTTTATTTTTATAGGATATCCAATAATTTTTAAACAGTTACGTCCTGGTTTAAATGGAAAACTATTCTCAATGTATAAATTTAGAACAATGAAGACTATGATTAATAAAAATACTATTTTAAATGATGAAGATAGACTTACTAAGTTTGGTCAATTCTTAAGATCAATTAGCCTTGATGAATTACCAGAACTTTGGAATATATTAAAGGGAGATATGAGTTTGATAGGTCCTAGGCCTTTGCTTGAAGAATATTTACCATTGTACACAGATGCGCAAGCCAAGCGTCATGATGTGAAACCTGGTATTACAGGTTGGGCACAAGTTAATGGACGTAATTCAATTAGCTGGAATAAAAAATTTGAACTAGACATTTGGTACGTTAAAAATTTATCTTTTTGGCTAGATATTAAGATACTCTACTTAACAGTTTTTAAAGTATTTAGTCGTAAAGGTATTTCTCCAAAAGATCAAATTATAATGCCAAGATTTGATCGTACCGTTTTTGAACTTAAAGCTCATAGAGAAATCAATATTGCAGTTATTTCTGACATTCATTCTAATTTTGACGCTTTGAAACTAGTGTTAAAAAATTTAGAAAATAAAAAAATAGATTTGACAATATTTTTAGGCGATATTTTGACGTATGGATGTCAACCGCTAGAGGTTTTGCATATGTTATGTAATTACAAAAGAAAATATCCTGCAATTTTTATAAAAGGAAATCATGATCAAATATATTTTGATTTACAATCTAATGCAGATAAATTAAATTATAAATTTCCAAAATTTGTTGATGAGTCTGTTAAATGGACATTAGAAAAAATTTCTCAAATTTCATTAAAAGATTTATTTTTTTGGCACGATAGTTATTATATTGGAAATGTATACTTTTCTCATGCCAACCCTTTTTTTTATGGTGATTGGAGATATTTGGAAAATAATCAGAACCTAATTGAATCATTTAAAGAGTTAAAAAAAAAGAAAGTATTTGCAGGTGTATTTGGTCACAGTCATAGAAAGTTATTTGTTGGTCACAAAAAGAACGTTCTTTGTAAGATAGATAATTTTTCTAAAGAAATAAATAATGACATTGAGCAATTAATTATTAATGTTGGTTCTATAGGCCAACCAAGAGGAAAAGGTTTAGGATACGCACTTCTTAATTTACGGAACAATAAATTGAATGAGGTATCTTATAAAAAAATAGATATTGATTTTAAAAATTCAATTGAATTAATTAAGAAAACAAGATTTAGTAAAAATACAAAAAAAAAATTAATAGATTATTTAAAAATTTAGGTAGTAATGAATATTTTAGTAACAGGCGCTGGTGGTGGTATAGGTCAAGGTATAATAAAATCTTTAAAATTAATAAAAGATATAGATATTAAAATTGTAGCTGCAGATATTAGTCAACTTGGTGCAGGATTATATGCTGCTGACGTTGCTTATTTAGTTGAAAAATGTGACTCTGATAAATATCTAGAAAGTTTAAAAAAAATTTTTAATAACGAGTCTATAGATTTTTATATACCAGGTACTGATATTGAATTAAAATTTTGTTCTGAAAATAAAAAATTAATTAAGGATCAGTTTAATGTAAATACTATAATATCATCAAATGAAGTAATAAATATATCTAATAATAAATTTAAAACATCATCTTTTTTGAAAAAACATGGTTTCAATTATCCTGCAACTATTTATTTAAAAGATCTTGATTTGGATAATGTTAAATTTCCCTTAATAATCAAACCATCAGTTGGATGTAATTCCATAGGTGTTTATAAAGTAAATAATTTAAATGATTTAGCTCCTCATCTAGAAAATAATGAAAATATCATTGCACAAGAGTATATAGGTAATGATGATATGGAATATACTTGTACTGTTGTGAAAATTGGTAATGTGCTCTCTCCTGTTTTGGTTTTAAAAAGAAACTTGAGATATGGAGATACATACAAAGCAGAACCTATCAAATCTGATAAAATTGAGGAGTACGTATTGAATGTTGCTTCGAAATTAGAAATTGATGGAGGTTGTAACTTTCAACTTCGACTAGACAACAACGGTGATCCAAAGATTTTTGAAATCAATAGTAGATTTTCTGGAACAACACCATTTTGTGCACAAATTGGATTTAACCCAATTGAATTTTATTTAAAAAATTTCATAGGATTAAAATATAGTATCAATATTGACTATAATTCAATCATATTAAGACACTGGGCTGAAGTTGTAGTAAAAAAAAGTTTTTTAAAAAAGCTGTCTAAAGATCAAAAAATAGAACCAAATATTATCTCAGAATCAAATTTATTTTCATGAATAAAGTTGCAGTAACAGGTGCTAATGGAATGACAGGTAGTCACATGGTAAGTTTGCTTAAAACTAAAAAAATTCCTGTTAAAAAAATAACTAGAAAAATTTGGGATTTAAGAAAATGGAAAAGTTTTAAGGAGTTGGATCAAATTTTTGGATCTATATCTGCAGTATTTCACTTTGGTGCCCAATTAAATCATTGTTATTCAAATTATAGCAATCTCCAAACTCAAAATATATTTAACACAAATGTTCGCTCATGCTTAAATTTAGCAGAGTGGGCAAAATTAAGAGATATTCCAATTATATTTATTTCTAGCTCATTAATTTATAAAGATCCTCATGCTCCTAAAATTATTGAAACAGATGAGACGAATAATGAATTTGGTAGTTTAGGTGAACTTGGGGGGCTTTATGGATACACGAAAATTTTACAAGAGAATATTTTAAAATATTTTTTAACTTGTGGTTTAAAGTGTATTATACTTAGGCCATCATCTCTATATGGTTATGGATTACCATCAGATAAGCTTGTTCAAAATTACATTAACATTGCATCATCTGGAGGTTTAATAAAAGTTAATAGACCCAATAATAAAGTAAATTTTATTCATGCACATGATGTTTCTAGAGCAGCATTACAAGCTTATAATAAAAAATTATGGGGTCGGATTTTTAATATTTCCTCAAAAAAACCAAGTACCATTTTACAAGTTGCTAAAAATGCAGTTTCTATTTCTGGTAAAGGAAAAATAATAATTTTGAATGATAATAAAAGAAATACCTCTTTTACTCGTTTTAATTTAAGTTCTAAATTAGCAAATAAAATTTTTAGATTTACACCTATTTTAAGTCTTAAAGAGGGAATGATGTTAGTTAAAAAAAAACATTTAATTCCTCAATTTAAAATAAGAAAAAAAATTACATTATAAAAATGAATTTAAAATCTACGAATCAATTTTAATAACATATGATTAGATGTTTTAATTCAAAAAAAAATTTGAGTTGTTTCAAGTAATTTATTTACCTCTATCAATCAATTAAACTAAATAAATAAGCCAATCATTAAAAAGAAATTGAAAAGATTTAAAAATATAAATATTATTGAATAAAGCATAACATACATGTAGTTACTAATAGTGCTTATGTATAATTAATATGATTGGTTATAACAAATATATTTCAGAAAAATTATTTTCACTTCATAGATACTCTAAAAGAGGGATAGCTATATTCATAGATATGTTTCTTTGTTTACTGACACTTTGGTTAGCTTTTTATTTAAGATTAGAGGAATTTGTTTTACTAAAAAATATTGGATTAATTCCAATTTTTTTAACAATTTTTTTAGCTATTCCAATATTTTGGGTAAATGGATTATATAGAACTTTATTTCGTTATCCAGGATTATCTATTTTAACTACTATATCTGT
>MDTB01172243.1_pt1 | contig 15198 bp, 15 predicted proteins | sample 811161 | NCBI WGS metagenome assembly MDTB01 (sample SAMN05326650, study PRJNA326480) | marine metagenome | isolation source: seawater | place: Mediterranean Sea | collected 2009 | reverse complement strand
CAAGTGCTATCCTAAAGTGCCAAAGTCAGTATTAAAATCGATTATAATTGAGCAAAATAGTTTTGTTTAAAAACGAAAACGCAACTAACCAGCAGATTTTTTAGAACGGTGATAAGGGAAACTTGAGGTTTTTTGTAAATGGGTTTGCTTGGTATCTGCTTCTTTCGACATTCCAATGCTATTATGTAAAAATAATGAATCAAAAATTTGTTTTCTCTCCTCCGAGCGCAAGCGGTATTCCGATACACAATCAGGATAAATGTTATCCAGTGAGGCGGATTTATTGTGTAGGCCGAAATTACACTGCCCACGCAAAAGAAATGGGGAAGGATCCAACCAAAGAGCCCCCTTTCTTTTTCAATAAACAACCCGATAATATTGTTCCAAATGGTGGGTTAGTCGCATATCCGCCGGGAACTAATGAGCTGCACTATGAGGCTGAGCTTGTGGTTGCGCTTAGGGGTGGCGGTTTGAACATCCCAGCGGACAATGCTTTAAAACACGTTTTTGGGTATGCGGTTGGTATTGACTTGACTAGACGAGATCTGCAAAGCGAAGCAAAAAAAATGGGTCGGCCATGGGATTTTTCTAAATCCTTCGAACAATCGGCACCAATATCGTATATTTTTCCAGCTGATACTGTCCCATATCCCCTCGAGGGCCAATTAACCCTTAAGGTCAACGGTGTTTTGAAACAAAACGGGATGCTTTCAGATATGATATGGGGTATTTCTGACATGATTTCATACTTATCAACTTTTCACGCTGTTAAAGAGGGTGACATTATTTTCACTGGAACACCGGCAGGAGTGGGGCCGGCCGTAAGGGGTGATAAAATTACAGCAAGCATTTCTGGTCTGACTGATTTGAAAATCGAAATAGTTTAGGAGATGAAGATACAATGGAAAATTCCAAGACTTGGCTAGAGGTTACGTTAAGTGGGAGTTCGACGCGCGAATTACAGGCTAACATTCCGCTTACAAACAACGAGATTATAGAAGAGGGGTTGAGATGTGCTCGCGAGGGCGCTGGGATTATCAATGTTACGGCATTCGATGAAAAGACCGGGGGAGTGAGCAATGACCCCGATAATTATTCTAAAATAATAGAGGGAATCAGGACGAAGGTTGATGCAATAGTTTATCCACATGCTTTGGCTTTTAAGGCAAACACTCCGGCTCTAAAAGGAAATCCATCGGGAAATATCGAGCTGACTGAAAAGCTATGTCAAAGGGGGCATCTAGAGTGGATCAGCGTAAATCCCGGATCTACTAATATCGCCCATTACGATGAACTCAGAACAGACACCGTTGGTGTTACTCGAATCAATCTTGAGTCGGATGTGAGAACTGCCTTAAAATTAGCTAAGGCACAAAAATTGCACCCTACATTTGAAATTTTTGGACCAGGTTCAATCCGAATGGGGGCGTCGTTAAACTGGCGTGAGGATAGTCCTGTTGCTGTGTACAGATTAGTGTTTTCCAGCGGTTTTGCTCTAGGTTTCCCCCCCGAGGATTATGGTTTGACTGCTTATCTCAACCTTCTAGATCAGGTTGCTCCAGGGGCGCCATGGATGATTTCGGGAATGGATGCGGAGGTTTCTGCGATGATTCCGCGTGCGGTTTTGGAAGGCGGACATGTCAGGGTTGGACTTGGAGATGCTCCATTTGGATCAGAATTTAGTAATTTGGAGATGGTAACCAATTGTCGCCGGGAGATAGAAAATTCGGGAGGAACCGTGGGGTCAGGCGAAGATATTCGTAATGCTCTTGGAGGAATCAGGAAAAACCCTGAGCTTATGCAGCATATTTGATGATGGTGAATTTTCAAGTTGAATAAAAAAATAGGTATAACTATGGGTGACCCGGCTGGTGTAGGACCAGAGGTGGTGGTTGCGACCATGGCGCAAATGTCAAACCTAGAGAGAGAATCAGTGCTAGTTATTGGTAATCTGAATATTCTAGAGAAAGCAAAAAAGTTGTTAAATTTAGATTTGCATTTTGATCGGGATTCAGAACACCAAAATGGTCACGTCGCGGTTTTGCATGTTCCCACAAAAAATGATCACCAGATAATCGATTGTGAAATCTCGGGTGCAGCAGGAGAAGCAGCTTACCAATACGTCGCGAAAGCAGTTGATATGGCTACAAAACAAAATATTGGGGCGATAGTAACCGCACCATTAAGCAAAGAGGCCATGCATATAGCTGGTCGTAATTATGATGGACACACCGGGCTTTTGACTCATTTAACTCGGGCTAAAGAGGCTTTTATGCTTTTGTCTGGTGGAAAATTAAGTACGATACACGTAACAACACATATGTCGCTTTTAGATGCAGCGAATGGAATTAGGTCTTCAAGAGTGTTATCTACCATTAACGCTGCCGATAAGCATTTCAAATCAATCGGCATGAAGTCTCCGCGAATTGCAGTTGCCGGGCTCAATCCGCACTGCGGCGAGGGAGGGGCCTTCGGGATGGAGGAACGTAATTATATAACTCCTGCTATCAAAGCTGCCCGTGCTGCGGGGATTGAGGTTACGGGACCTATTTCTGGTGATATAGTTTTTTTAAAAGCTTTGCAGGGAGAGTTTGATGTTGTTGTCGCTCAATATCACGACCAGGGTCATATCCCCACAAAACTAGTGTCTTTTGAAGAAACCGTTAATATTACCTTAGGTCTGCCAATCATCAGAACTTCTGTCGACCATGGAACGGCATTTGACTTGGCCTGGAAAGGGCGAGCAAAAAATAAAAATCTTAACGCCGCCGTTGCGTATGCTCGAAAGTTGGTTTCTTTATCGCAACAGGAGATGGTTTTATGAGCAGGCTGCTGATGTGCGTAGTATTGATTTTATCTAGTCCTCTAATCGATGCAGAGACGCGATTAAAAATTAATGAAAAGTGGGGGATTAAATATGTGGTTGGAGGGATAGGTAAAGAGCAATTAGAGTTTTTGAATAAAGTCGCATCAAGATTTTCAATGCAATTACACTTTAAAATTAAAGATAGTGAGATTAATGTTAAGGGGGTTGATGTCAGTGTTTTCAATACCAAGGGGGATCTTGTTTTTAAACAAAAAGTCGATGGCCCTCATTTGTTTTTGGGCGTCGAAAATGGTCGCTATACAGTAATTGCTGATTACGGATCGCAAAAGTTAAGCTACACAAGGGATTTGGTCGGGAGACGATTCTTATTGATGAGATTTGAATTTTTGCCGGGCAATTAATTGTCCTCACAATTAGAGAGTGCGGTATGCTAGACTCTAACTTGTAAATGCTGGGATGGCTCAGTAAATAAGAAAACATATAGCGGAGTTAGAGGGTTGTATATGAAAGTAGCATTATCGATTAAGGTTTTTGTCTTTACAGGATTTCTTATTCTGGGCGGATCGCACCCAGCTTATGCCGAAGGCGCCAACAAGATGGAAAGATTTCACCTCAAACGCCTTAACTGCCCCTATACCAGAGAAATGGGCGAGTACTTGTACAAATGTGTAAAAGCCAATGAGGGGTTCAATGCTCATTGGTGCCACAATGAGACCGTAGCAGTGTTTTGTCCGGTCAATGATCAAACGTCAGCTGAATAAAATTTGTTGGCTCGTTGTTTAATCATTAATCAATTCTATTTTTTTCTCCAACTCAGAGCGGTTCCAAAACCTAATTTTTTTGCCGCACTTTAATGCCGAAATCGCATCTTTTTCGACATTTGAAACTTCATTTAAATTTTTCTCAACTTTTGCAATGTCGGTTTTGGGAATTCGAACTACACCATCCCTATCTCCTGCGATAATGTCTCCTGGTGAGATATTTATTCCGCCACACACCACAGGAAGATTTAGGGTGCTAGGTCCGTTCTTGAAGCCTGAATTTGAGGAGATGCCTCTACTGAAAACAGGTACGCCCACCGCGAGCAATCCCTCCTTATCTCTAACCAGTCCATCACATACGACACCAGCTACCCCTTTTTTTTTTGCGACTTCTAACCAGAGGTCACCTATTTTTGCAGCCTTTAGATCGCCGCCTGCGCTAATTACTATAATGTCTCCTCTATCAACAAAATCTAGAATCGCCATTGCTCCTAAGTTATCCAAAGGCCCACAAAAAGTAGTAACAGCAGGTCCACAAAATGACATTTTTTCGTCTATAGGCTTGATTTTATAGTCTAGACAACCGAGACCATTTAACGCATCGGCAAGGTAGGTAGTTGGAACATTTTTAAACTTGTTGATTAACTTGATTGACGGGCGGTCTATATTTTCTTTGATTTGTAATGCAAAAGGTTCACCTATCATGATTTACTCCTTACTTTTTCGAGATTGGAGAATTCTTTTTAAAAGGGCTGTGATGTTCGAGTTCGTTTACATAGTTTGAGATTGAGGATTCTTCCCGAGACAAATAATCACCGATTGCCTCTTTAAATTGAGGATGCGCAAGCCAGTGAGATGAAAATGTCCTTACAGGTTCGAGGCCCCTTGCTAGCTTATGCTCTCCCTGCGCGCCCCCTTCAAATTTTCTAATTTTATTTTGAATGCAGAATTCTAAAGCCTGATAGTAACAAACTTCAAAATGAAGTCCAGACACAAATTCTGTTGTGCCCCAATATCTTCCATAAAGCGCATTTTTTCCAATTATATTAAATGCCGCCGCAATACGTCGCCCATCTTTTTTTGCAATTATTAGCAAAATATTTTGAGGAAGGTCATTTGCTATTTTTAAAAAAAATTTTAAATTTAAATATGGCATTGAGTGGTGAGTCCTGTAGGTTGTCAGATAGCATTGATAAAAAAACTCCCAATCTTCGGTTGATATTTGATTGCCCAGAAGTTTGTCAAACTTGAATTGACTTTCCCTCAAACGGCGTCTTTCCTGCTTGATTTTTTTTCGGTTTTTATGGTTCATGCTGTTCAGATAACCTTCGAAGCTAGCGTAAGTTTTATTTTGCCAATGGAATTGAACGGTTTGCCGCGACAACAGATCAAATGATTCGCATATATTGTTATCAATTTGGTTAGAGAACAAGCAATGGAATGAAGATAAATTATTCTTTTGTGCAAACGAAAGTACACTTTCGATAAGCTTTGTTTTATGGGTTGGGTCCTTTGCGAGTAGACGAGCCCCGGAAATGGGGGCAAATGGTATCGCACTGACCAGCTTAGGGTAGTAATTTAATCCGCTACGGGCGTAGGCGTCTGCCCATGCCCAGTCAAAAACGTATTCTCCGTAAGAATGTGTCTTTAAATAAAGTGGGATTGCGCCTACTAAGTTGTTTTTGTTTTTAAGAATAATATGACAAGGTGACCAGCCTGCCTCATTGCCAACACAATTTGTTTCCTCCAGTGCTGACAAGTAGGCGTGGGATAAGAAAGGATCTCCCTCCGCGAGTTCGTTCCACTGATTTTCGGGAATATCATTTAAGGATGTAATGATTTGTACCATATGATCTATTAACTAAAACGGAGCTATATATTACTTGTTCTGGCGCTAAACTCGAACATTATTTCCAAATTTTGTGCCGATTTAAATCTTTTTTAAGGTAGGCCACTAATGCTATAGTTCTATCTATGAAAATTGGAATTGCACAACTCAACTTAACGGTGGGCGATATCGCCGGTAATTCAAGAAAAATTATCCTGTATGCAGAGCGTGCTAAAAGAGACGGCTGCGATATTTTAGTAACGCCCGAACTTTCAATCTGTGGTTATCCGCCGGAAGATTTGCTTCTACGTGATGATTTTTGTAAGGCATGTGAAAGAGGAATTACGGAATTAGCGCAAGCCGTTCATGGATTGACGTTGGTCGTTGGACATCCTCACAAAAAAAATGGCAAATTATTTAATGCAGCCTCTGTGCTTTCGGAAGGAAAAATTTTAGTTACCTATTTTAAACAAAATCTACCTAATTACACCGTTTTCGATGAACGTCGCTATTTTACTTCTGGTGATTCGAATACAATATTTGAAGTTGGTGGAAAAAAAATTGGAATCAATATTTGTGAAGACGTATGGACTCCGAATTTTTATACCGAGCTTAATTACTTATCTCAGACTAGTCGACAGGCTTCTCCGGTTTCTCAAGCAAAAAAAAATGAAGCGGACGTCCTGCTTGTTCTTAATGCGTCCCCTTTTCATCTGGATAAACACGTCCGCAGAGTAGAGGTTGTTCGTAGTCAGGCGATGGAAAATCAGATTCCAATAATTTTTTGTAATATGGTTGGAGGTCAAGATGAACTAATTTTTGACGGTAAATCTTTTGCCGTCGATTCTTCCGGAAAACTGACTAATCAAATGATTGCTTTTGAGGAGGATATAGGCGTCGTAAATTTCGAAGATAACGAATTAGTGTCGGGGGTAATTGTTTCTGAGAGAGATCAGGCGGCTGACATATATGAGGCGTTGAAAATCGGTGTCCGAGATTATTTTAGAAAAGGCGGCTTCTCCGATGCTATTATCGGCTTGTCTGGCGGAATCGATTCAGCATTGACCTTGTGTGTCGCTGCTGACGCATTGGGAGGAGATGCTGTTCACGCTGTGATGATGCCGTCCCAGTATACATCACATATGAGTTTAGAAGATTCAAGAAAAATCAAGAGCTCTCTCGGGGTTAAATACTCAGAAATTTCGATCCAACCAATTTATGAAAACTATCTAGAGGAATTGAACCTCGTTTTTTCAGGGTTGCCGTCAGATACTACAGAAGAAAATCTCCAGTCGAGGATTAGAGGGACATTACTAATGGCAATGTCGAATAAGTTCGGTTCCTTAGTCTTGTCTACTGGTAATAAGAGTGAAATGAGTACTGGTTACGCAACTTTGTATGGTGATATGGCCGGTGGATTTTCTGTTTTGAAAGATATTTCAAAACAATGGGTATATAGATTGGCTAAGTATAGAAACACACATGGTTTAATTATCCCCGAAAGAGTTATTTCGCGTCCTCCCTCTGCTGAGTTGAGGGAAGATCAAATAGATGAAGATAGTTTGCCGCCGTATGAAATTTTGGATGCCATTTTGCAACTTTATGTTGAGAAAAATAAAAGTCTGTTAGATATTGTAAACAGCGGTTATCCTAAAGATACAGTCGAGCAAATTATAAAATTAGTACATAATAATGAGTATAAGAGACGACAGGCACCGATTGGCATTCGAATCACGCCCAGAGCGTACGGGAAAGATTGGAGATATCCGATTATTAATAGGTTTAGAGTAGAGGGGTAATTTTGGGAAAATGAAGGAGCTAGCATGAAAAAAATTGAAGCGGTTATTAAGCCTTTCAAGTTGGATGAAGTCAGAGAGTCCTTATCAAATTTGGGTGTGAGTGGGTTGACGGTTACTGAGGTCAAAGGATTTGGTCGTCAAAAGGGGCACACCGAGTTATACCGTGGCGCCGAGTACGTTGTGGATTTCTTGCCGAAGCTAAAGCTTGAAGTAATTGTTTCAGATGACTTGGTAGAGAAAGTCTTGGAGGGAATAACTGAAGCTGCAAAAACTGGAAAGATAGGAGATGGGAAAATTTTTGTAACCGATGTTCAGACTGTGGTGCGCATTAGGACTGGTGAAGTAGACGAAGCTGCACTTTGATAAATCAGCGATTATTTTTTTTATTTGATCTTAGTAAAACTACAGTTGCGCCAGAGCCACCGTTTATCGGCGGCGCCTGGCAAAAGCCCATAACGCTATCGATGTAGCGTAACCAACCTACGATTTTTTTCTTTAAGACGGGTTCTCGATTTTTTGATCCCAACCCTTTTCCATGAACTATTCGAACACACCTGTGTCGATTCCGAATGCTAGTTGATAGGAAATTTACAAGTATTTCCTTTGCCTCTATTCTTGTGTAACCATGAAGGTCTAAACTGCCTTCAACTTTCCAATACCCTCTTCGAAGTTTTCGAATGGTTTGTTGGCTTACGCCATTGCGGCGGAAGTATATTTCTTCTCCAGACTCCATTAAAATTTCGGTATCTGGCGGAAGCAGTATAGTTTCTTTTAAAACGGCTTCTTCATCGGCTGCTCTCTGCGCCGCAAAGGGTTCGATTTTCTGTATATTAAGTTGGGCGTTTTGAGAGGAGTCTACAGGAGTTATAATACCGACCGACTCACGAAATAGGGCCTTATCGTTTTCTGATATTTTTCCGATAGATTTCTTTTTCATGCTCTAGATATCTTTTCCACGGATTAGGTGCCGAAATTAAGAAATACTGGCTAAATATTTTTCTGCATCAAGCGCTGCCATGCAACCTGTTGCTGCACTTGTAATTGCTTGCCTGTAAATTCTGTCCTGAACATCCCCAGCCGCGAATACTCCTTCGATACTGGTAGCTGTTGAACTTCCCTTTAAACCTGACAATGTTTGGATGTATCCTTCATGTACTTTTAGCTCTTTTTCAAAGATTTTGGTATTTGGAGAATGTCCTATAGCGATAAAAACTCCAGCAACTTTTATGAATTTTTTTTTTGTCCCAGTGGTGCTTTTAACAAGTATCTTCTCCACTCCTTGGTCGCTGCCTAAGATTTCTTCTAAAACTGTGTTCCATTCAATTTGGACCGAGCCCGATTCGACTTTTTTCATTAATTTATCTACCATAATTGCTTCTGCCCTTAGTTTGTCTCTGCGATGTATCAGAGTTACAGATTTAGTTATGTTCGATAAGTATAAGGTTTCCTCAACAGCTGTATTTCCACCTCCAATTACAGCTACATCTCTATTTTTAAAGAAAAAACCATCGCAAGTTGCACATGCAGAAACTCCTTTACCTAAAAATTTTTCTTCGGATGCAATACCAAGATATTTTGCGGACGCCCCAGTGGCTATAATTAGAGCATCGCAACTGTAACTTCCTTGATCACCGAATAAATGAAAAGGTTTTTCCCCCAGTTCAGCTGTGTGTATGTGATCGAAAATTAATTTTGTTCCAAATCGTTCAGAGTGCTTTAAAAATCTGCTCATCAATTCCGGACCCTGAACACCCCTCACATCAGCAGGCCAATTGTCTACGTCGGTAGTAGTAGTCAGCTGCCCTCCCTGCTCTATTCCAGTTATAAGAGTTGGTTTTAAGTTAGCCCGTGCGGCGTAAATTGCAGCTGTGTAGCCTGCAGGGCCTGACCCTAGTATCAAAACTTTAGAATGTTTGTTAGATGCCGGCATATTTATCAATAACTTCAAAATTCAAAGTATAAACAATTTGTAGTTTCCAAGTTTGCTGGATATCAAGGGTTTTTGATCTGCCTGTTGGATTATTACAATGTGGGTTAGAATACACGATTTACAGAAAAAAAGTTACGTTGCCTTCTAAAACAAAGAAAAGAAAAATTAGAAAAGTCCCTCCCCTAACGGAGGCTGTCTCCCCGCGTTTAATTTCTTTAGTTAGGGAGTCATGGCTGCTAATTGCAGCGGGAACCGTTGGTTTCTTGGGGATAGCTCTTTTTACCTATGATCCAGACGATTCCGCATGGTCTAGGAATTCCGGTTATTCAGAAGTTTTTAACGCTGGGGGACAGGCAGGTGCCTACGTATCTGATATATTATTTTACTCCATCGGTTTGTCCTCTTGGTGGTGTGTGCTGGGCTTATTATCGGTAATTATTTGGCTTTTTAGAAAAATCAAGAAAGACATCAAGACGAGTGGGCGGTCCTCAATAATTTCGATTTTGGGATTTTTTGTGTTGCTAATATCTAGTGGCGGATTTGAGGCTCTTCGGCTTTACAGTTACACCGGTAATTTACCGGCTGGACCGGGAGGTGTTTTTGGCGGTTTAATCGCTCAAGAGGCACTGCAGGCTTTTGGGTTTACTGGGAGCACATTGTTATTTCTTATTTTGATTGCTGTCGGTATTACCCTAGTTTTCGGGGTTTCCTGGATTTTACTTGCTGAGCAGGTTGGTGAATGTTTAGAAAATGGAGCAATAAAAATTTGGGGTGTGATTGAATCGAGGAAAGATCGCAAGATGGGAGCCGTGGCCAGCCTTATTAGGCAAAAGCGAGTAATAAAAGCAAGAGAGCGTTTTACCGAGCATGGTCCAATACATATAAAGCCTGTGAGCACAAAGATACAACAGTCAGATCGCGTAAAAAAAGAAAAACAAAAAATATTGTTTGAAGATTTGCCAGATTCAGAACTCCCTCCCATACATCTTTTAGACGATCCGCCTGAGAACCAAACAGTTCTTTCAGCTGATACCTTGGAATACACCTCAAGGTTAATTGAGAAAAAGTTAATGGATTTTGGTATCGAAGTAAGAGTAGTCGCTGCTCAACCTGGGCCGGTGGTAACAAGATATGAAATTGACTTGGCTGTTGGGGTAAAGGGCAGTCAAGTGATTAATTTAGTGAGGGACCTAGCAAGGTCTTTATCAGTCGCTAGCGTAAGAGTAGTAGAGACAATTCCGGGTAAAACTTACATGGGTTTGGAGATACCTAACCCCAAGCGCCATATCGTGAGATTATCAGAAATATTGTCATCCGAGATTTACTCTGAACTTAGATCAGTCCTGACCTTGGCCTTAGGAAAGGATATTGCAGGCAAACCAGTGGTGGCAGACCTTGCTAAAATGCCTCATCTTTTAGTTGCAGGAACGACAGGTTCGGGTAAATCAGTAGCAATAAATGCCATGATATTATCGCTTTTGTACAAAGCCACAGCCCAAGATGTAAGATTGATCCTGATAGATCCCAAAATGCTAGAGCTGTCGGTTTATGAAGGAATCCCACAGTTATTGACTCCAGTCGTAACCGACATGAAACAAGCAGCCCATGCTTTAAGCTGGTGCGTCGGCGAGATGGATCGGCGATATAAGTTAATGTCGGCTTTAGGAGTTAGAAATATTGGGGGATATAATCAGAAGATTCAAGATGCCCGAAAAAATAAAAAAGTAATATATGACCCTTTATCCGATGATCCGGAAAATCCAGATGAGCTTACGGAACTTCCTCTAATTGTAGTTGTTATCGACGAGCTTGCAGATTTGATAATGGTGGTTGGAAAAAAAGTAGAGGAGCTGATTGCTCGATTAGCTCAAAAAGCTAGGGCTGCCGGCCTTCATCTCATACTAGCTACCCAGAGACCATCGGTGGATGTGATAACAGGCCTCATAAAGGCAAATATCCCTACAAGAATTGCCTTCCAAGTTTCAAGTAAGGTTGATTCAAGGACCATACTAGATCAGATGGGGGCGGAGCAATTGTTAGGTCAAGGTGATATGCTCTTTTTGCCGCCGGGGGTGGGCTACCCTCAGAGAGTGCATGGGGCTTTTGTTGCTGATTCAGAGGTTCACACAGTTGTTGAATATATGAAGACTAAGGGGGATCCTAAATATATAGATGAGGTGCTTGAGCCTGTGAGTGATATTAAAATAGGGGGTGCTTCTACCGACGGCGACATCAATGATCCCTTGTACGATCGAGCAGTGGAAGTTGTAATTAGCACTCGGAGAGCGTCGATATCTGCAGTTCAGCGACATTTACACATTGGATATAATAGGGCAGCTCGTTTGATCGAGCAAATGGAAAAAACTGGTTTGGTTTCGAGTATGGGTGCCAATGGTAATCGTCAGGTTTTGTTGCCAGACCAGTCGGAGAAATAAAAATGAAAATTTCAGTACTTAGTATTATTATTTTCAATATGCACAGTTTTGTTAGTGCTGATCCGATTTCAAGTTTAGAGTCTTTCGTAGATTTAAATCAGAGTGCATCAGTTCGGTTTATACAAACTGTTTATGATTCCAAGGGTGATCAGATAGAGACCACCAATGGTGTGTTGTATTTTAAAAAACCGGGTAAATTTAAGTGGCACTATCAAGAGCCTTTCGAGCAGCTAATTATATGCAACGGACGAACATTGTGGGTTTATGATAGAGATCTTGAGCAAGTCATTATTCGTTCCGCTAAAGATTTGTTTGAATCGAGCCCTGCTGCATTATTGGCAGGGTCGGACCAAATAGATTCCTACTACCTAATGAATAGCTTAAATAGCACGGATGATGGCGTTGAGTGGTTGATTTTAACTCCCCTAGAAGATGACGGGATGTTTGAAAGTATAAAGATCGGGTTTAGTGATGGTGAAATGCTGGAAATGGAGCTTATTGATTACCTACAGCAAAAAACGGTGATAGGATTTTCTAAATTTAACAATCGGATCATCTTTGAATCTAGTGCTTTTGAATTCTCTATCCCTAAAAATGCAGAGGTTTTGGCGGAATAATGAAGATATTATACAAATTAGAGGCGTTAACTTATGCTTGATATTCAGCTATTAAAAAAAAATGTTGAACATGTCTCTGTAGCTTTGAATAGTCGCGGGTACAAGTTAGAAGCGGGGGTATTTCAAGATTTGGAAATGCGCCGCAAGGAGATCCAAACTAGAACACAAAATTTGCAGGCGGAACGCAATCGATACTCCAAACAAATTGGTCTATTAAAGAAAAATGGCGAAGATACCAAAATATTACTGGATAAAATGTCGATTAACTCGTCAGAACTAAAAAGTCTTGAGTCCGACTTATCCGCTCTGCAATTAGAAGTAAAAAAATTTCTTTCTGAAATCCCCAATGTACCTCACCAAAGTGTTCCTGCCGGATCTGATGAAAAAGATAACAAACTAATCCGGGAGGTTGGAGAATTGCCACATTTTAACTTTCCGATTAAGGATCATGTCGATATTGGTTACGGTCTAGGCTTGTTGGGCTTCGAAACCGCTGCCAAAATTTCAGGAGCTCGGTTTTCTATTCTTAATGGTGATTTGGCTCGAATGCATCGAGCTCTTGTGAATTTTATGATTGATATCCATACGGTTAAACACGGTTACATGGAGCTTTATGTGCCCTATCTTGTAAATGCAAACTCCGTATTTGGTACAGGCCAGTTACCAAAGTTTGAGAAAGACCTTTTTTCCATCGAAAGAGAAGATGGAAGTAAGTGGTATTTGATACCAACCGCTGAAGTCCCAGTAACCAACATGGTTCGAGATCAAATTATTGATAAAGCCGACCTGCCTTTGAAGTATGTTTGCCATACGCCTTGTTTTAGATCTGAAGCTGGTTCATATGGTCGAGATACTCGTGGTATGATTCGGCAGCACCAATTTGATAAGGTCGAGTTGGTTCAAGTTTGTGCTCCTGAGAAATCATACGATAGTTTAGAAATGCTCACCACTCATGCAGAGGAAATCCTAAAACAACTTGGGCTTGCATACCGAGTAATGCTTTTGTCCTCAGGTGATATGGGGTTTTCAGCAGCAAAGACTTATGATCTCGAAGTTTGGCTGCCCTCTCAAAAGTGTTATCGTGAGATATCATCTTGTTCTAATTTTGAGTCTTTTCAAGCTAGAAGAATGATGAGTCGGTATAAAGAGCCCGGTGGGAAACCTAATTACGTCCATACTCTCAATGGCTCGGGGCTTGCAGTGGGCAGGACATTAGTAGCTATAATGGAAAACTATCAAGACGACGATGGCAGCATAGTTATTCCCGAGGTTTTGCGTAAGTACATGGGGGGGATGACAAAGGTCTTAACCTCAAAAAAATGACAGTATTTTTAGTTATGTTTTCTGCTCAGTAAAATTTCGTGATAATTTCTAACCCTTTGGACAAGGTTGACTGCCTCACCACCCCGGGCGTATCCATGCTTAACCGATGAATAATATTTTTTTTGAGTAAGCAAGGGAAGTGTTTTTAGGATTGATACCCAAAAATTAGGATTTAATCCGAGCCTCGCAGCTATGATTCTAGCGTCTGTTACGTGCCCGGCTCCAACATTATAAGCGGCAAGTGCCATCCATGTTCTGTCTGGCTCTTGAACTGTTTTTGGGAGGTTTGCATTTAAAGTATTTAAATATTTTGTGGCTGCAAAAATGTTTTGTCTTGCATCGTAACGGTTTGTTACTCCTAATCGCGATGCTGTAGGTTTTGTTAACATCATCAAACCTTTCACACCAGTAGGACTCAGTGCTTTGGGATTCCAATGAGATTCTTGATAACCAAGCGCTGCGATTAAACGCCAATCTGTTCTGTAGAGTTTTCCCGCTTCTTCAAAAATACTTTTATATTTTGGAAGTATAGAATCTATGCGTTGTAAGAAAGCGTCGATATCCTGTCTTTTAAGTCTATGGAGGTGACCAAAATACTTTTCTTTTAATCTCTCCAAGTTGCCATCACGAGATAATTGGTTAGTAAAAGTAACTAGATCCTTTCCCAGCAAATTTTCTTTTTCTTTAGTCGTGATCCACCTGAATTTAATTATTCCACTGACTTTTTTGTCTAAACTGAGGCTTGGGTAGAATCTTTGAAGGTTTATTGAAGCGTGGTAATCTGTTATTAAATGTCCAACATAGTTGCTATCTAGCATGGCGAATAGCTTATTGTTGTCGGCGATTACAAACTTGCTTGATTTGTATTCGGGATAAGAAGATTTTATTTTTTTTAAGAAGTCCCACCCGGAGGGTGATAGCCCCAACCGATATCTACGAAATTCTGAATTTGACATTGGTTTTCTAGATTTTTTGTTGAAGGTTACTTGATAATGGGTATCAAAGAAGCTAGGACCGGTGGCTACTAACGGCAAGCTTATAATTTTCTCCTCAACGGCAAGAATAGCTATATCTGCGAAACCCAGCATGAGTGCATTTTTTGACTGCATGGGACTACGAGCAGCTGATATGGATACCTCGTAACCTGTAAAACTTGAGAATTGATTTATAATATCTAGGTCAAAACTCAGAAAATTCCCATAGTTTTCCGATGAGGAATAGAGAGTTGAAGGCCCAGATTGCGGTATGATTCGTACCAGTTTTTTGTTTTGATTCGTATTTACAAAAAATCCTGCAACCAATACTATTATTGCGAGCAAAATTATTGGAATTTCTATAAATAGTTTGTGCATAGTTTTCATCATCAATGAAACGATTACAATTTATTTCAGGGCAAACCAAAACCTGTTGTTGTGTTAGGAGAGGTACCGAAGTGGTCATAACGGCGCTGACTCGAAATCAGATGGTCGGGTTCATCCCGGCACGTGGGTTCGAATCCCACTCTCTCCGCCATTAAAACGACTTAAATATCTGTTTAAAAACGACAACAATATATATAAAGATCAGTCCAAACTTTGATTAATTTTTGAGTGAATCTTACGGATCATTCCCTAAACTTTCAGTGCTCAATTTCAAAATTACTTTTGAACCATCTTTAAAAAATATAAATATTTGATCT
>MDTB01040714.1_pt1 | contig 15202 bp, 1 predicted proteins | sample 811161 | NCBI WGS metagenome assembly MDTB01 (sample SAMN05326650, study PRJNA326480) | marine metagenome | isolation source: seawater | place: Mediterranean Sea | collected 2009 | reverse complement strand
TTCTTTTGTATCATTTCTATAAAATATTAATTCTTTTGTAAGTTTTTTATTATACATTGACCAATGATTAAAATCATTTACTCCTATTCTAAAAGCCGGTTCAAAATTATTTTTATCAGTATAAACTTTTAAATTAATATGGCTATGTATTCTTGCTTTCAAATTTAAATCACCAACCATAGTATCACCTTCTTTTTTTACATATATATCTTTTATACTCAATGATCCAATTTCACCATTATAATTAAATTGTGTTGGAGAGATGTTAAAATTTGTTTTAAACATTTGAATTTTTGCGGTATCTATAATATTATCATTATCAATCACTTTTTGGATCAATATTTCTCCCTCATTATTAATTTTCACGTCACCAGTAACTACTTTAGAACGATATATACCATTATTTCTTATTAATATATTAGCATCTCTTGATCTATCATCTTTATAAATACCATTCATTAAAAAACCATCTTCAAACATAGCATAATGTTCTTTTACATTAATATATCTAATATTTGATTTATAATCTCTCCAACCAATTGAATCTGTAGCGTGTTTTGCTGGTAAAACATTTAATGTATTTGATGTTACTTTACCTTCTATTTTCGTATTACCATGGACGTGTAATAATTCATCCGCATTGGTTGTCACATCTAAGCGTTTTTTTTGTGTTTTACCTATAGCAATATTACCATTATTATACATAGTAAAAGTTGGGTGTTTTTGATTAGAATTCATAAAAGACATGGAATCGTCTGTTGGTTGATAATATATTTTATAATTTTGATTTATATTTTCACCTATTTCTATTATAGATTTACCTCCTAATCTACTATTAGTATATAAACTTAATATTGTATTTTTACTATTATCTGTTCCACTGCGTTCTAATATCAAATCACCATTAATAGTATCTCCAGAATTTTTTACATATATATCCTTTATTTTTATTAATCCATCATTCCCGTTATAATTTATTTGGGTTGAATCAACTTGTAAATTTGTTTTAGATAATTTAATATTTGCAAAATCACTAATATACTCATCTATAATTGCTCTTTTATTTAATTTTGTTATTCCCAAATTACTTATTAATACATCACCTGTCATTTTCACAGGTTTAAATTTTCCAGAATTTCTAACTATTATATCACCTTCATTATTATTATTTATTCTATTATTTTTGCCACCTATATAAAATCCAGTATTAAAATTAAACTCATCTGTATTAACATAATTTATTGTTGAAGACAGTTTGTCCCAATCTCCTTCTTTTCCCAAATCAAACTGTTTTTTTATTGTAAAATTATTTTCAACTGTTAAAGATTTTTTTATTTCCCAATCCATTATTTCGGAATAAATTCTTTTATCTCTCATAGTTAAAATTTCTTCACCAGTATCTTTTGAAATATTGAAATATTGTTTCTTATAATTTGTATTAGATAAAATTAAATTTAATTTTGTATTTACATTAATAGTTGGAACAATCAATGAAGTAGAAATATTTGCCGTTTTAGATTTGATTTCAGAAGTAGATTTAATATTTCCAAAAACAAGTAATTTTTCATCTATTGTATCATTAATTTTATTACCTATTCCAACATTTCCCGTATTTGTTAATGATAAAGATTGAAAATTTAAATCATTTCTTTTTATTGTTAATTGATTATCATCTATATCATAGTATTGAGTCCATTTATCTGATTCATTTTTTCCCAAAATTAAACGCGGTTGCCAACGTTCAAGTGTCATCTTATCAGTGATTCCATCTGAATATATACTTAATTCTGCATTAGCTGTATTTTTTCTAATTGTTAAATTACCTGTTATTTCATCACCGGTATTTTTTACATATATATCTTTTATAAACAAATTTCCTGTTTCACCATCATACGTTATTTGATTTAAACTCGGATCAAAATTTGTTTTTTTCATTTGAATTCCCGCTTTCGCATTTATGTCTTTATTTATAATAACTTCATTTTCTATTCTTGTTACACCATTATTATCAATTTTAATATCTCCTTTCATTGAAACTGGACGTATTAATCCATCTTTTCTCACAAGTATATCACTATCACCAATTTTTTCATCTAATCCTATATAAAAACCTTTTTGGAAATTTGTTTCTCTTAATTCTGTAAATTTTAAAATACTATAATTATTTTTATCCCAACTATTATTCTCTCCAATCTCCAATTTATTTTTAACTTTTAAATTATTGTTAAAAATATTATTTTCACCTGTCCATTTCCATATACCACCTGCTATTACATTATTTTCTGTTATTTCTATACCAGAATTTCCAGATATTTCTACATCCATATTTGCTCTGTGAATAGAAAACCACTTATCTTTTTTATTTTGTGGTGCGCGTAACATAAACATACCATCATTTATATAAGCATTACTAACGTCTATAGTAGGAGTGATAATTTTATTGCTAGTAAATAAAGTTCCCGTAACATCCAGTGTATATAAAGGAGCTTTAGAACTACCAATACCTATATTATTTGTTTCGCCGTCTAATGTTAAAATATTTTGACTAGCAGATGAATATTGATAAGAAAATTGTTTAGTATTCTTTTTCATATACATCTTCCAATGTTCTTTTGCATTTTTTCCTATTTTAATTATAGGTTCATTCAAGATGTTATTGTTAAGTACACTAAAAATAAGGTCGGTATTTGGATAAGCAATCATACCTATATCACCTTGCTTTGTTTGATTAGTAAAACGTCTTAAAAAATATCCTTCAGTAGCTCTTAATTTATCATCCGCCCAAGATAAACTCTCATGTAAAGAATTTTGTAATGTTGTTCTTCTTATATCTATATCTGTTCCTTGCCAAATACCTTTTGTTATAGTTCCTACACTTTGTAATGATGAATTTATAATGTCAGATCCTAATGTATCTTCAGTTAAAACAGTTTTATTATTTATTTTATATTTTGCGTTTGATTTTTCCAAATCCCAATCTTCATTAATAACCCATCTATTTTCTGTTCCTGATAAAGAACCCAAACGCCAATTTATAGTTTTATCTGTATTACCTTTTAATGTTATACCACCACCATCTGCTGTAATATCTGTATAAATATTTTGTCCTTGAGCATTACGAACATATCCCAATTCAATATTTTTATCTTCTACTTGAACCTCTGCTGTACTTACTACAGATTTCTCACCTTGAACTATCATATTTCCCGGAATTACAACATTTCCATCTTTATCTTTTTGCAAATATATATCTTTTATACTTAATTCACCAGTTTCACCATCATATGTTAATTGTGTTGAATCCACATTAAAATTTGTTTTTTTCATTTTAATATTGGCATTATTGCTTATATCACTATCTAAAATTTGTTCTGGTTTTAAATTTGCATTTATTGTTTTATTTGTTTCATCAATAGATAAGTGAATTCCATGTCCTCCACCTACTTTCAAATTACTCCCTATTGTATGATTATTTTCCCAAGTTAGAAATCTTCCAACTTCAAGATTCGTTTTCGTTATTTGAATATCAGCCTTTTCAGAAATCATATTATCTAAAATGTGTTTTGGTTTAATTGTTAAATCTATAGTATCTGTATTTACAGCAGCGTTAAAATTAATATCTCCTACTATACGTCGGGGTCTAAAAACGCCACCAGTTCTTACTAACAATTGGTTATCTTTACTATTATCTCCAGAATATACATCACCAACCATAAAACCTTCCATAAACTGTGTTTGTGCGCCATGAAATGTAACATATTGAATATTTGTTTGTGTTTTCCAAGAAGCAGCTATTAAATTTAATTCTCTAACTAATAATCTACCATCTATTTGGACATTTCCGTGCACATGTAATTTTTCTTTTGCTATTCCTGACCAACCAGCAGCACCTATTGCTACATTTCCATTTGGATTTATTACAAATTGAACACCTTCGGATTTATCTGACGCCATACCACCTTTATAGATACCAAAATATCCGTTGTCACTATTAAACATTTCCCAATAATTACTGATATTTTTACCCATTCTTATACCAGAATAATATTCATCACTATTAGAAAATACATCAAAAAATACATCTCTATTATTTTTATTAGAAATAGCTAATGTTCCTTCTATGGTAACTTTTCCATCTCCAGGTGTATCTGTATATGTCTTTACAAAATGATCAGCTCTTATTCTAACTGTACTTATATCCAAAAAACTATGTTCATCAAAATTAACATCTATTTTTCTTATATCAATACCCTTAGCAGGTATCATTCTATTATTTATAGCATTATCTGCTACTAATGTATTGGGGACATTTAAAATACCATTTGTTGTAAGTGTTATATTATCTCCTGCTGTCAATGTTGTTTTATTTATGTTAATATTTGCCGAAGGATTAATATGTATATCATAAATTTCATTATTTTTTGTTCTCATGTCAGATACACTTAATAAACCATTACTCCAATTTAAATCTGTTCCCAAGGAACTCCAATCTATTTTACCCATTTTTATACCAGCAGCAACAGCAATATCACTATCCATTAATAATCCAGACAAATTTACATCTATCTTGCTATCTCTTAAATTAAAATCTAAACCATTTCCAAATTGTAATGTGTTATTTAATACATTATTTGATAAGTCCAATAATCTACCAGCAGTTAATAAAGTCTTTGATATATTGATTCTAGCATTTCTATGTATATTTGAATCTTTTATTTTCTCTCTACCAATTGTAGTTTTACCCTTATTATTTACACTATTATATTTTATTGTTATATCACCTTCCATTTCGACTGGTTTAAACATACCATTATGTCTAATTAATATATCAGCTTCACCTGTTGTAGGTAATATAGAATCAATATAAAATCCATGATTAAACAATGTATGATTCATAACAGTATAATTCATTTTTGATTCTTTTTGACCCCATTTACCATTTTCATTTACAATTATAGTATCATCTATTACAACATTTGCTTCTATAGTTACATCATTCTTAATATTTGTTGTTCCATCGATTGTCCAATTTCCATTTGATAATATATTATTATTTTTTATACTTATAACAGGTTTAGAACTATCTTTTTTTCCAATTCTAAACCATTCAATATTATTATATATATTATGATCAACGTTCATTTCAAATCCTTTATTTAAACTTACATCTCCTGTTATTTGTAAATCACCATTTATAATATCTCCTGTATTTTTAACAAATATATCTTTAATGTGTAAATTATTACCTTTTTCATAAATCATTTGGTTATTATCAAAATTAAAATTAGTTTTTGATATATCAATTGTTCCATCACTTATATGTTTATTTTTTATAGCATTATTTGCTATTAAGGTATCCGGAACATTTAAATATGATGCGCCATCATCTTGTTCTATCAAACTTATATTTTTACCAGCAGTTAAATTTGTTTTAGATATTTTAATATATGCTTTGTTGGATATCGCAGCATCAGTAATACTATAATTAACATATGAAAATTTCACTTTTTTTTTTGAAGAATCCCACTTTAAATACGTATTATCCAATTCTAATGTTGTTTTTGATATATCTATTTCTGCTTTTTGAGAAATATCTGTATTAACAATTATTTCATTCGCAATTGTTGTTACACCATCTTTATTTATTATAATATCACCCGTCATTGTTTTTGAATTAAAATTACCATTATTTGCTATTAATATATTACCATTTGTTACATCATCCATAATTATTCCTTTTTTGCCTCTAATTTGTAAAGCACCACTAATATCCATCATTAAATTATCACTCACATCTTTACCAACTCCTATGGGTTTATTAAAACGAAATGTCCCATTTTCTATAGCATTATAAAATCTGTATGTTGAATCATTTTTTTTTAAAAATCCAATATAACTTGCTGGATCTTTTTCCAATCTTATTGTATCCGGATTGTTGTAATTATTTTCTCTGAAATATTCTATTCTATTAGATAAGTATTCTAATCTCATACCATCACCTCTTAATACAAATCTACCGCCACTTATATCAAAGTTACCATCTACCCTTAAATCGCCTTTCAAAACTTCATTTGAATTATTTTTTAAATAAATATCATTTATTTTTAAATTTCCACTTTTGCCATCATAAGTAAATTGACCAGATGGTGTAAAATTTGTTTTAGACATTGATATATCCGCATTATCACTAATATCTATATTTGTAATACTACCATCTACTACTTGAGAATGTATTACATTGTCTATAAAATATAAACCATCACCAGCAATTAAGTTGGTTTTTGATATGTCAATATTCGCATTATCACTTAAATCTTTATTTGCAATAGAACCTATAATAGGAACACCTGATAAAACATTATTATGTATATGTAATCCAGAACCAAATTGAAGAGTACTATGTAATTTATTTCCTACCATTTCCATTAATCTACCCGGTTGTAAATTAGTTTTTGATATATCAATAGAACCATTTGCTATATGTCTGTTAATAATTGAATTATTAGATAAATGTTTTGATTCAATAGCTTCATCAGCAACCAATGTATCAGGAACGTTTAATGTATTACCTGATAATTCTATATTATTTCCTGCTTGTAAATCGGTTTTTGATATAAATATTTCTCCATCAGCTATATGTTTATTTTTTATAGCATTATCTGCTATCAATGTATCGGGAACATTTAATGTATTTTCTATTAATTCTATATTAGTTCCCGCATTAAGTTTTGTATAACTAATATCAATTTTTGATCCTTTCCAAATACCTTGTTTTATTGTTCCTACCTTTTGTAAATTTGATTTTATAACACCATCACCTAAACCAGTTTCGTGTAATACAATTGAATTGTCTATTTTATAATAATTTCCAGGATCTAATTTTAAATTCACATTAGAAACCCAACTTCCACCATTCAATCCACTTTTCCAAACAAATGTTTTATCTTTTGTACCTTTTAATGTAATACCACCACCATTTGCTGTAGAATCATCTGGCATATCAATTTTTCCCAATTCAATATTTTTATCCTCCATTTGTATAGTAGTTGTCTGCACTTCAAATGTATCACCTTTCACTATTAAATTTCCATCAATAGTCATATCACCGCCTACTTTAACATTTTCTTGATTATCTTTCTTGACATATATATCTTTTATACCTATAACACCCTGATCATAATCCAATTGATTATCATTTACGCTTAAGGTTGTTTTAGTTATATTAATTTTATCAGCGGTGTTTGAAGAAATATGCTTGTTTTGTATTCCTATATTATCTGATAAATGCCTATTTAATATACCTTTATCTGCTACTACTGTATCTGGCACATTTATACTTTTGTTTGTTGTATTTAAAGATATATTTGATCCAAATACAACATCTATTTTTCTTATATCAATAGCTTTATTTGCTATATGTGAATTATTAATAGCTTCAAATCCTACTAATGTATCTGGAACATTTAATGCATTACCTGATAATTCTATATTATCTCCGGCTATTAAATCTGTTTTAGTTATATTAATCGGACCAGAAATATGTCTATTTATTATTTGATTATTGGCTATATGTTCTTTTAATATTTGATTATTTCCAAAATGTTTTGATTTTAAAGCACCATCAGCTACCAATGTATCCGAAACATTTAAAACTCCATCAGACGTTAATACTACATTCTTTCCAGCTGATAAATTTGTTTTATTTATAGAAATATTTGCGTTTGTGTGTATTTCATCATTTTTTATAGAATTTGAAATAGGAATTCTTTTGATAGTATTATTAGTTAATTTTATTCCTTCTCCAAATTGTAAATCACTTTCTACTAAATTGTTTGTTATTTTCATTAATCTACCACCTTTCAAATTTGTTTTTGATATATCAATTGCTCCATCAGCTATATGTTTATTTTTTATTGCATTATTAGCTACCAATGTATCCGGAACATTTAAAACTCCATCAGACGTTAATTGTATATTATTTCCAGCTGATAAATTTATTTTACTTACTGATATTCCTGCTAAGTTATTTATATGTTTATCAATTATATCTCCATTTTTCACACGCATATCATCAACATTTAATATATTTTTAGAAAAATCTATATTTCTACCAGCTATTAAATTTGTTTTAATGATATCAATAGCACCATTATTTATATGTTTATTTTTTATCGCATTATTAGCTACCAATGTATCTGGAACATTTAATGTATTTCCATCTAATTTTATATTATTTCCTGCTTGTAAATCTAAATAATCTATATTTATAATATCCGCATTCCAAGTTCCACTAGTTATAGTTCCTACAGTTTGTAATGAAGAATTTTTTACAGTAGATCCTAGAGTAGTTTTATTTAATACTATATCATTTTTTATTTTATAATTACCACCGTTTTTATTAACATCAATATCTTGATTTGAAAACCAAGCATTACCGGATTTATTCCAATTAAAAGTCTTATTTGTTTCACCTAATACGGTAATACCTCCATTATGTGCTGTATCATCTGTTGGTTGATCTACAGCACCCAATTCAATATTTGAATCCGCTAATGCTATCCTTTCTTTTCTTACTGTAACTACTTCTTGATCCCCTAATACTTGTAAATTACCTTGAATAACAACATCACCATTTATATTTTTTTTTACAAATATGTCTTTTATTTTTAATTCTCCAGTATTTTCAAAATTATTCTCAAATTGTTCTGTATCAACTGATAAAGTTGTTTTACTAATATCAATAGCCCCATAATTAATCATATCATTTACAATAGCACCATCAGCTACTAATGTATCAGGAACATTTAATGTATTACCTGATAATTCTATATTATTTCCTGCTTGTAAATTAATTTTGTTTATATCAATATTTGCTTTATTATTTATATCAGAATTCATTATCCTATCTTTCACACTTATTGTTTCTAATAAATTATTTGTTAATGTTAATCCTACACCAAAATCTAATGTTGAATTTAATACATTATTATTTAAATTTATTAATCTGCCACCTGTTAATGTTGTTTTACTAATATCAATAGCTCCATCATTAATCATATCATTCACAATAGCACCATTTGCTACTAATGTATCTGGAACATTTAATGTATTTCCTAATAATTCTATATTATTTCCTGCTTGTAAATTGGTTTTTAATATATTAATATTAGCATTTTTACTAATATCAGAATCCATTATACTACCTTCAACTATACGCGAATGTATAATATTATTATCAAAATATAAACCATTTCCGGCATCTACTGTTACATTCAATGTATTTCCTGAAAGTTCCACAAATCTTCCAAATTTTAATTTCGTTTTTGAAATATTTATTGAATCATCTTCTATATTTCTATTAGTAATTGAATTATCTGCTAATTTTGAATTTATTATATTACCGTCCATAATATTCTTAGTTAGAACTATATTACTTGATAAATGTTTTGATTCAATAGCTCCATCAGCTATCAATGTATCTGGCACATTTAATGTATTTCCTGATAATTCTATATTATTTCCTGCTTGTAAATTGGTTTTTGATATATCAATTAATGATATATTACTAATATGTTTATTTTGGATTCCACCATCTATTATTTTTATACTATCACCATTTATTTCTAGAGGAGTATCAACTGATAACGCTAATTTACTAACAGATATATCCGCATCAATGTTAATATGGTTATTTGTTACACTATTTAATATTTCATTATCAATTTCCCATTTTGGTATATCAACATTTATTTTATTTTTTACTATTTCTACATTTTTACCTCCACTTAAATCTATATACTTAGCATTTATTTTTGATCCTTCCCATACACCTTTTGTTATAGTTCCTAATGTATTTAATGATGATTCAATTATATTTGCACCTAAAAATGTTTTTCCTAGAACAATTTCATTATTAATTTTAAAATATGAAGGGTTATTCGCATCTTCTTTTTGAATATTTATATCTTGATTAAAATTCCACATATCAGCATTCCAAGTTATCTTTTTATCTGTAGTACCTTTTAAAGTAATTCCACCACCAACTGCCAACACATCAGTTGGATTAGTTGTATTGCCTAATTCAATATTTTTATCTGTTACAGCCATGGTTGAAGAATATACAAGGGTTGTTTCACCTTGAACATTTAAGTTACCTGATATATACACATCTCCTTTTTTGTTTTTTTTTACATATACATCTTTTACTTTTAATGTATTTTTATCCTGTTCCCATTCTAAATTATCACCTAATAATAATGATGTTTTTGAAATATCTATTTTAGAATTATTACTAATATGCTTATTTTCTATAGAATTATCCGCAACTAATGTATCAGGAACATCTAATACTCCATTAGATGTCAAGGTTATATTATTTCCAGCTGATAAATTGATTTTTGATATATCTATATCACCACTAATATGCGTATTGGTTATAGCATTTTTAGATATATGAATTGATTTTATAGCTCCATTGCCTACCAATGTATCTGGAACATTTAATGTATTTCCTGATAATTCTATATTATTTCCTGCTTGTAAATTGGTTTTAGAAATATTTATCTTGTCAATTGGATTTTCACTTATGTGTATATTTTTTATCGTCTTCTCTCCAAAATGTTTTGATTCTATTCCTTTATCAGCAATTATGGTATCTGGTATATTTATTTTGTTATAACAAATATCTACATTATTTCCACCTCTAAGATCAGTATTGGTTATAGGGATTCTCGGTAAATTTTTTAAAGGTATTTTATCTGGTAATTTATTTTTAGGTAACTTTGGTATTTCTGATATTTCTAATGTTATTCTATTATTATCTAATTTTAATGGGCTAATAACTTCTAAATTGATTTTTGATATATCAATTTTAGCATTATCACTAATATCTTTATTAGTTAAAGAATATGGTTGCACTTTCAAATCATCTATTACTAATTCTTTCCCATTATAAATTATTTTACCTACAACATTCAAGTCTTTATTTATATATAATGATGCTGGTATCTTAGCGTCCCCTACACTCAATAATTTAGTAGGCACATCAGGATAATTAATAGTATCCGATTTTGTAGGTAACCCTTGTTGTAATCTTAAAGATTCAACCAAATCATTTATGTTTAATTCTCCATCATTATCTATATCTAAAATATTTGTAATACTACCCAATTCACCATGATTATAATTTATTTCATTACTAGACATATCATTTGGTCTATTTAAAATATTCTGACTCATTTAATATATACAAGTAAAATATAAAATTATGTCTAAATATGTTATTTCAAATAAAATATTTAAAAAATTTTTCAATTAATAAATTTTTTTACGTAAAAAAAAGCACTTTTCATGTTTTCCTAATGATTCTATTTTTTTTTTATTTATTTATTGTTTTTTATTACATTTTGTAAGTAAAAAATTTTATAATCTTGTTTTTTTTACTTAGATATATGTATTATTTGAATATTATAAAAAAAATAATATACTTATTTATATTATATGAATACTAGGCATGCTGTAACAAAATTAATTGGTTATGATAAACTTCCAAAAGATAGAGCAAATTATAAAGTTGAGAATGATATTTCAGAAAATGGTCATCTTATTGAACATTTGGATCAAGAAGTACATAATTCTTTTATTTTAATGAAGGATAATGCTATTAAATTGGGTGATGCTTATTATAATATATGGAGTAAATATACGGGTTTAAATTCGTTAAGAAGTAGAAGTGGGCATTTAATTGATGAGATATATCCGCCAAATAGAAAAATATATGATATAGAAAATAATGTTTTTGATTTTGAAAAAAGTATAAAGTCAATTATAAAAAATGATTTAATGAAAAATCAAAAAGAGATGATTAAAAACGGTGTTGTTTTAGCAAATAATTATCACAGTAATCTTTTAATGATTGATAAAGTTTCTATTCAAGAAGTAAATATAAGAGAACAATTAATTAGAGATTTACAGGAAAAAATAGAAGATCTAAGTAAAAATTTAATAAATATACAAAAACAATTAGCAAGTAAAAATACACAATTAAACAATCTGAATGATCAATATATCAATATTGAACAATCAAATAAAATTAAAGATGGCACTATTTCTGATAAAAATATTGTTATAGAGGAAAAAAACGATAATATAAATGATCTTACAAACCAATTAAATAATCTAAATGAAACAATAGTAAAACCATTGGAAGATAAGAATTCTAAATTAAAAAATGATTTAAAATTGGCCAAAGAAAAGGCATACAATGATTTAAAAACAAAACTTGAAGAGATTATTAATTTACAAACAGATATATTATATTATAAAAATAAAACAAAGATATTAGAAAATGTTGATAAAGAATGGAGAGACCGTCATGAAAAAGCCGAAGATGATATAGCAATATTAACAAAAGAAATACAAAATTTGAAACAAAGTAATAAAACTGCTAACGATGATATACTAGCACAAGACACACGTATTCAAAAAATAACAAATGATCTAACAGAAAAAATACAAAAAATAGGCCAATTAGAAATCAGTGGTGTAATATTAAATAATAATTTATCAAATGCTGAAAGTAAAATATCAAAATTAGAAACAGATTTATCTAATAAAATTACCGAAAATGACAATAATCTACAACAAATTTCTTCACAATTACTTACAATCACAGATTTAAGTAAAAATTTAACAAATCAAAAAAAGGAATTGGTTGATAAAAACGAATTTCTTGAAAATTTAAAAATGAATTATAAATATTTGGCAGAAAGATCCGAAACTTTTTTAGTAAAGGATTTTATTCCCAAAGCAGGAACTGGTCTAATTAAATTAGAGGAAAAAAGAAATTTTCCTAATTTAATCTTTTATGGTTGTCTATTTGAAAAAACAAATGATCAAACAGATTGGTGGCCATCAGATTTTGTATATCAAAATATTTCAAAAAATTATTGTATTTTTGTTTCAATACAGATACAGATTGGGGGTGCTAATATGATATATAAATTATTTAAAATGTTGTATTCTGGTAATAATTTAAAAGGGGATTGGTATGATGCAAAAACATATGTTCGTTCTGTTGATTATAAAACAGCTTACAATGACTTGAGGAAAGACAGTAGTTTATTAGAAACGTATTGGGCTAATGGAACATGGGCAAAAATAGCAGCTGATGAAACTGACTCAGGTATAGCTATATCGCATGTCTATGGTATATATTCTATTGATTATAGTAATTTAACTGGTGCTGTAGTTGATCCTGGAATAATTGAAGAAAACGATGAATTAAAATTAACAATAAAATCTTTAAACGATACTAATAGTAATAAAGATATAATTATTAATGATTTATCATTAAATAATGCTGAATTAACTATTACAAAGAAAGGTCTCAATGATATTATTGCAAAAAAAAACAATATTATTTCTGCAAAGGATACTATTATAAACGCAACAGAACAGCAAATGAATATCCAAGCAGCCGCTTCAGGTATAAATCTTGAAATGGCATTGGATCAAATAAGAATAAAGGATTCAAAAATTGTCGATTTAAGTGCGGCTATACAAGAAAATACTATCACATATAATGGTAGAATTAAAGATTTAAGTGATATTTTACTTTCAAAAGAAAGTAGAATAACAGATATGAGTAATATACTAATACGGTTACAAACGGAATATACGGATTTATCAAAAAACTGTATGGATTTATCTACTTCACTTTTTAATGCTACGCAGATGATTAAAAATTATCCTGTCATTATTGATGAACTAAACGCAAAAATTAAGCAATTAGAAGGAAGTAATACTGATAAAAAATGGAAGGATATTTATTACCAACGTTATATAGAATACAGAGAAAAATCAAAAACATTAGAAACAGAAATAGTAAAACTTAATTCAAAAATTACACAATTAACATATGATATCAGCAATAATACCGGTAGTAATTCACAATTATTAAAAGATAAAATTGCGTTGCAAAATAAAATAGATCAATTAAATAATCAAAAAGCATCATTAGAGACTTTGTTACAGGAATCACGTGATAATGCTAGTTATTATATGACCGAAACTTGGAAAGAACAGCAAAAAGTTAAAGCAAAGAATAATGAAATAAGTGTTTTAAATCAAAAAATTACTTTATTAGAAACACAAAAAGAAACACAACAAGGTTTGATAAATGCAAATAATGAAAGTTGTAAAGAATTAGAGGATGAAATTAAAGAATTAAGTGGTAATGTTGCGGCAAATTTGAATTTATATAATACAAAAAATAATCAATATAATAATTTATTTATTCAATCAAATCATATTCACATTGATGTATGGATTCCAGATTCAACATCTGTTTTGATGTATACTTTTAATGGAAATCCGAAATTTACAAGTTGCACATTTCGTGCTACAAGTTGGTTAGATAAGCCAATGGTTAGTTGTGGTGTATATCAAAATCCTCCGGGGTATAGTAAATTAGCAATTTTTTGGACAGCTTATAAAAGAGGTAGCCAAGCAGATACTAATAAAAAAACGGTAATTGTTATGGTAAAAGTTAGATATTCTGCTAGGGCTATTCGCGCTACTCAATGCAAATATGCTTATTCTCCTTTACATCTTCATCAATTTATCGCCAGAACAAAACAACCACAATATACTGATGAAATAGAGACAATTTTTAATGATTTGGGCGCAGAAGGTATTGTTGTCGGATCCGAAGAAGTCGCTTCAAACACAAACGGTTACGGTATTTCTGATATTATGGGGTTTTATTATTAAACTTTTTTTCTACTTCAATTATTAATTTATTAATTTCAATAGTTATTTCTCTTTCTATTTCTCTTTTATCAATTGGAGTTAAAAATTTAGTTTTTCTAATAGGTGTTTTAATTAATTTCAATACGGATTCTGGTCTAGGACTTATTCCCAATACAGGCGTTGATTTAACTTTTCTCAAAGGAGAACGTCTTTCAATATGTGGAGGAGATGGAGTATTACCCCTTAAAGCCAACCCTGTCTGAATTCTTAATAATCTATGACGCTGACTAATTGATGTTCTAGGGCTAATTGATTCATCACTAGAACTACTATCTGAATCACTATCAATCTTTATTTTTAAATTTTCAAATGCTGAACGTGCCATTATTGATGCCATTATAAAATATATAATAATTTTATTTAACTTATTATATATCAATTTAATTAAAAT
>MDTB01001717.1_pt1 | contig 15203 bp, 20 predicted proteins | sample 811161 | NCBI WGS metagenome assembly MDTB01 (sample SAMN05326650, study PRJNA326480) | marine metagenome | isolation source: seawater | place: Mediterranean Sea | collected 2009 | reverse complement strand
CAAGCATATTTACTACCAGCAAACTTTGCAACTTTATCTTCAAACATATCCACTACATCTCTTGGGTCATCCCAATCGTATCCCAACTCTGTTAGCTGGTCAAGTTCAGGTCGTTGGAATTCCTTTGGAATCTTTCCAACTGGCCAACTTGAATAATGAATATCTTTTCCATACTCGTTTCGTGTTTCTTCTTTTTTGAGTCCTTGATAATTACCCATTATTATTCTCCTCTTCTACCCAATGACTTCCTAATTTCTGTCCTCTCCATCCTCTTTGGATTGGAACCTTCTTTTTACATTGTACATTGAGACTCATTAATTTACCATTTTCCTTATCCATATGTGGTAAGTAAGATTGTGAATGGTCATCAAATTTTCCATGCTTGGTTTCTCTCCAATCATAAGTCTCTACATCTCCCATACCAATACTTTCCAAAGTATTTTTCAGACTATCGAAATCATATGCTGTTTTGTGATATATTGTTTTATCACCCATTTTCATTTTACCATATAAAGGACCTAAAAAATCTTCAATTTTATAAGCAAAATTATAATCGGTATATAACAGAGCCATAGACTTGAAGTCAGGTACTGCTAATCTCATAGTTCCATTTGGTTTTAAAACCTCTTTCCATCTTGTTAATAATGGTACAACCTCTTCTCTATCTAAATATTCAATAAAATGAGAAGAGTAAATTAAATCTGCAGAGTTATTAGAATATGACTTTAAGGAAACATCCTTTGAATCAAGGTGGTCGTAATCCCCTCCATCAATGTGTACCCAATCATCTCCAAAATTTCTCCAACCACAACCTATGTTAAATTTCATATTAAAACCTTATCTAATTCTTGACCTTTGTATGGGCCTGTTTTGTATTCGTAAACTAATGTATTATCTTCCAATGATAAATAGTTGTGTCCACCACCTAAAGTCACAGAACAATCGCCTTGTTTTAAAATTGGTTTACACAATAATGTACCATCGGTATCGTAAAAACTACACTCAACACTACCATTCACTACCACCCACGATTCTTGTGCTATAACTTGATTCTCTCCATCTTTCCAAACATGCTGGTGTGGTTTAAATGTATGTCCTTTAGTCAACTTCATAGAAGATAATTGTAAAAATTCATCAGGACCTACAATATCTTGCCTATGTCCTTCTTCTATCGTATGGAATTCATCTACCCTATGGATAATATGTAATAACATTCTTGGTCGTATTTTTGAATAAATTTTTTCCATAACTAATCCTTTAATGAATATGGAATAATTCCTTTCCAATTTGGATAATTTGTTTCACCAAGTTTAATCATTCCATTATAGTGATTTGGTTGCCATTCCTTGTTAAACCATACTTGTGATGCATCACTAAGTAAAGATGCCCACCAAGAGAATGTACTATTGGAAAACAATATTTTGTCAAATCCACGAATAAAATTAAAATCAAATATTGTTTCTGACATATAATTTTTCCAATCTTGATTTGTACTAACATTTACAGATGATGGTATTTCAGCATTATAATATGATTTGAATGATTTGGCATCATCCGAATCACTCCCATCAGTAATCAAATATAACTTATCAAATGATATCTCATTATCTTCGATTGCCTTTTTATACCAATCAAATGGTGTATGTATGTTAGGGCCGTTGTCTCCTAATCTTAAATGAACTACCAAATCATTTGTATTGGTCTTTTCAACTTTAGGAAACCAAGATTTCATTTCTTTTAAATAATCTGTATAACTATGTGGATTTTCTAAATCCACTGCCTGATGTCTATTGTAATCCACATTAACAACAATTTCTTCACCATTATGTTTTGTAATATGTTCAGGTTCACTAATAAATTCATAGTCTAATAGTGATGTTCCCTTCCAAGAATCCATTGTTCCACTATAGGTTAATTTAAATCCTAATTGTTTTGATAAGATGCGACCATAACTATATGCAAATAATTGATTCCCAAGACCATTCTTCCATATAATGTTTACACATTTATCCATTTATTACTTCTAACATTTCATCTTTATATTGATACCACAATTCAGTAAGTGAGTTAGAATCTCGTTTTTCTTCCCACGGTTTAGGATATGGTTGTCTGTTTTGGTCAGGTAATGCTCCTGCCCAATGAATAATTTTGGTAGTATCTGTTATACCATACTCTGTTATTTTTCTATTAGAATCTGTCAATGGTGCAACCTTCCAATTGTAATCATCAGATATTAAGTTGAATTCAGGTACAATAGCATTAATCATATGTTGTGTAAATAATCTTGTCGTCCCCATAAAATTTATAGAATCTACCATAGCATCATATACAGAATCATCTAACCACCTCTTACCAATTACCATTAAACCACAATTGATATCTGTTTTTGAACCACCACATCCTGAAACCCACTCACTTGGTGCAGTTTCTAACATTTCTGATATATCACCGATACATAACATATCACAATCAAAGAAAAATACTTTATCATATTGGATAGTTCTAAAACATTCTAATGATAAAAATGCAACTCTATGTTTAGGGTATTGAACTGGTGCGTTATTATATGTTTCATTGTTGATGTCTACAAACTCGACATGAGGTACTATTTTCTTAATTTTTTCTCTATTTTCCAAAGATAATTCAGATATGACATCACTATGTAAAACTCTAATAGGATAATCCATAAAATCTTTAACATTTTTTTTCATAGAATAAATCATTACAAGTGCACCATCTATGAACTTGTCATCTAAATGTGTTGTGAATAAAATATTTTTCATACTCTTACCTTATACCATTTTTTATTATAAATTGAACCAAATTCTATCCCTTGTGGAAAGTAATTTAATTTTTTCATCTCATCTATAGTTTCATCATCAAGTTTTTTGTATGGATCTTCGTGTGCACAATCCATTATATTAAATCTACCATAGTCTTTATACCAATTTCTCCAAAGAGCATTGGTGTTAAATACAACCGTGTTATCAGGTGGGTTAGGTGGATTAGTCTTAGAGTAAGATATTATACCCCAACCATCCCTTTTGGAATTTATTGTCCCCTCTTCCTCAAATGTCCAAGGTGTTCTCCCATCAGTAAAGTGTTGTATTAAATATTCCTTCTTCCAAATAGACCATCTCATACTAATTCTATGTGAAGATTCTACTTTTGCTTCCACTAAATTTAAACCTTTATGAGTATCCCAATACTGATGCTGTCGTGTAACTAAGTCTCTTTCTAACCCAAACCTTCCTACTTTTCTGTCTGTGGTTAGTAGGTAATCTAATGCTGTATCATACAACTTTATATTTGTGGTGCCAGTTAACATCGAATCATCTACCGTCATCATTAACCACTCATCATCTATACTATTGAAATAATTTCTTAAATCCTTAGACCAATTATCTAAAGAGTCATTATTACCCAATGACACAAATTCAAAATTTTTCGGTAATTCAAAATCAGGTTTGGTATAACCCAAGTATACAACCTCAATATTCTCATCCCAAAACTTATTGAATGTATAGGAAAATGGTTTTATTAACCAATTGTATCTATCACAAGTCGGTATGTATAATTTCAATTTCATTTTCTTGCTATATCATAGTTGTTATGGAACCACTCAACGGTTTCTTTTAAACCATCTTCAATAGAAACGAATTCATAATCGGGTATTAATGAATTTAACTTTTCAATACTCGAAGGTTTTCTGTACTGACCATCAGGTTTATCTCTGTCCCATACAACATTACCTTTAAAATTCATATACTCTACGATTAAATCAACCACATCTTTTATCGGTACTGCATCTGATGTTGAAAAAATAATAGGTTCACTATCCGTGTAATTTTCTAATACCCATTCTGTTAATCTTGCTATGTCTTTAGAAAAAATAAATTCCCTCAATGGTTTTCCAGTTCCCCATACCACAAAGTCGGTATTATTCTTTTGTGCTAAATAACACTTGTGGATTAGTGATGGTAAAACATGACCTGTTTCAATATTAAAATTATCATTCGGGCCGTATATGTTGGTTGGTATTACCGAAACATACTCTATTCCATATTGTTCACGATATGCCCTAATCTGTATATCAGCCATTCTCTTGGCATAAGCATAAGGGTAATTAGAAAAGTGAGGTTCTCCGAGATGTACCTTCTCTTCAGTTAGTGGAAAATCTACATCATCAGGAAATACACAAGTGGATAAAAAACAAACTAACTTTTCAACTTTGACTAATCTTGCCGCTTCAATTACATTTGTATTCATCATTATGTTATCATAAAAATACTCACCTTTGTAATTCATATTACCACCAAGTCCACCAACCTTTCCAGCACAATGTATAACTTTTTTTGGTTTATGATAATCAAATAGGTTTAAAGTGGTTTCCCATTTTCTTAAATCACCATCTTTTGTGGATAACTTAGTCCCACTGCTAATTGCTGAACCAACTAAACCAGTTCCACCTGTTATTAATAATTCACTCATTTGTTCAACCTTGTTTCCGTTTCTTCTTGTTCATGCATAAGTATTATATCCTTTGGTATAGCACACATCATATCATCTAAAATTTTTACTGCGTTATTTTTTTCTTCCCAAAAAGTTTCTTCATAATGATGTGGTAAATGTTTTGGGAATCTATATCTTTCATCTTTATGAGATGGCACCTCAAGTAATTTCATTTTGAAAAGGTGTGTTTCATAAAAGGCGTCCGTTGATAAAGATGAACCTGGTGAATCTTTAGCCTTATAAAACCAAAGTTTATCTCCTTCAATATAACCACCATGATATTCTTGAGTTGTATATTTCCACAATCTACCTATAGGCATATACTTAACATTATTTTCAAATATCTCAGTTTCAATTTTTTTCCAACCCTCGTAATCTATTCTGTACTCAAAATCCTCACACAGAACAATTAAGTATTCTGTCTCTACAAGATTTACAAGGTCAAGAGTTACCTTACTCCAATCACGCGTCAAATCATTAGTAAATGTTAGATTTTTTATATTATTTTCATACAGAGATTTGACTTCATCATAATTCTCTGTTGTATTATAATTTATAAAAAAAGGATAATCACGGAACACTTCGGACATTTTACCAATTTCCCTTTCGATTAGTTTTAATCTTGCTGGTTGTGTACAGATAAAATTTTGAACTATAGAAATCATAAGTACTTGATACCCTCGACAAAGTTATGAGAAATAGGATATTGTCTTTGTGATTCAAAACACTCTGAGTATCTTACACTTAAGTGACTCGTACCACATTGATTTGAAACATTAAGTTTTGCCTTTGACTTGATGTACAATTGTATCCTCAAATTGATATTTCTTAAATCTAATGCCTTATTAATAAACTTAAATGGTGTGTCATTTATTGGTTTATGTGTGAAATAAAAATAAGGTAGTGGATTTTTCTTTAAAACATCCACCATTACTTTCGTATCTTTAGTAAAAGTATCTTCATGATGTTTTCCGAATTGTGTACCGAACCTATCTGACATTAAAAGACAACCGAAATCACCACCATCTGTTCTATCTTTTATTATAGCATTACCAAGTGTTTCTTCTTCAGGTGACCAATACATTTCAGGTTGACAATCTTTCATCTCTTCGTCTTCAAACTGCCAAAACTTTAATATTTGTTTTATTAATGGTATATCGGTATTATCCTTATCGTAAACTTTGTAATGGTCGTGGAAAATTTCACCATCAACGGAATCAACAAACTCATCAACATAAGGATTATGTTTGAAAATTGTTTCTGCATTTTCGTGGTCTTTTCCAAAAATAGTTCTAAGTAATTTTTTTGATGGTACATTCACTTTACAATTAGGATACTTCTTTTTTAATAGTCTTGGTATTGCAGATATTATACCCCAATCTCCTATACCCTTGGCAGTCCTAAGTATTGTAAAATTACCACTATCTAAGTACTCATCAGGTATTCTTAATCCTTCAGACTCCTCAAATCCCAAATGTAATGTGTTCTGTATGTTGTGTAATTGATTATCAACGATTCTTTGAAATATGGATAATTGTGTATTGGTAAATTTACATATAACACCCTCGTGGTCTTTGAGTAGTTTACCAGGTCTACAATCTGAACCTTTAGGCTCTCCAATAAATTTTACAACTTCAAATCTTTCCTCTTGTTTAACCACATCATCTACAGCATCTTTTACATCCTTTAACCGACCAGGTGGCTTTGGTAATCCATAATCATCGAAAACAAGAATCAGACTCTCATTTGGTTTTGTCAATTGACATGAGTTATTTATATCCATCATAACTGCGGGGTATTCATGTACACAATCAATAAATACAACATCTATATCTTTGAAATCCCATTGAGTATTGTAGACATCTTTTTGTTGAAATTCTATGTTATTCCTATCTCGATTGACATTCATTGCGAATTGAAATAACTCGAAATTATTTTCACAAGTTATTACTTTCTTGAACAGAAAACTTAATACTCGTGTAGTGTAACCTTTATTGGTTCCAATTTCTAAACAGGTTTTATCTTTCCACTCATCACCAAAAAAGTCAATCAACTGTTCTTTAAACTTTAATGAAGTTGTATCTTTATCTTGTCTCTTGTCAGGTATGTCTTTTAATATTGTTTTAGCGTCTAACATTTAATTCTTTACTGAAGTTTTGGTTGTAAAATAAATTTTGTTGTTCTTGTTTTTGGATAGTTTTAGGATGATATAAACTCAACTCTTCTCGTGGTGGTAGATGAGCATATGTTTTACATCCCACAATATGTTCATGAAGTGGTCTTGTCCAACGAATTTCACTATCACGGCGAAATACACGAGCTTGATAATCAGGATAGTTCACCCATTTCTTTTCTGTAACTCTCCAACCCCACTTTCTGATATGTTCTTCTTTCATACCATCGATAGTGTTGACTCTTGGTATCCAAATTAAATCAACATTATCATTTAGTTCTATTATTCTTTTTATTTGTAGTAATAATACTTTGTGTGGGTATTCATCTGCGTCTATGTGAAAGATATAATCTCCACTCGACTTTTCTATAACTGAATTTTTATGGTCTGCAAAATTACCATCAAGTTTTCTATTGTAATCGATAACCCTACTATCAATAGAATACTTATCTATAACATTTTTTACACTTTCATTATTACCATCAACACAAATAACCACCTCATCTTCTTCATCTATTCCATCGAGCAATACTTCTAATAACTTGTTAAGTTCATCAGCTTCATTATGAACCGTGATACCATAACTTATTTTCATTATGTATTCTGTTCCTCAACCAACGACTGTAAACCTAAATCTCTTTGGTCTGTCTTTGTTAAAACTTTGGTGTAATCATAATCACAAATTTCTATCTTTCTCATGTTACCAAGTGTGAGAGTTTTATATATTTTTGGGATTTGTCTTACTATATTACCAATATTTTTATCGTAAAATTGTTGTTGTTTAGTCCTACCAGGTGTTGCCAACTCAATAAATTTCATATTCTTTATTTCTATAATCTGAAGTCCAAAGTTTTCTTTGATTATGTAACGAAATTCTCTCATTGGTAACAAATCCATATCCAAACAATGTAATTTCTTATCTTTTCTATCTGCATCATATGGATAGATATTTACCGCTAAAACAAGATATCGAGTCTTGGTAGCCGTCTTACTCCTATATCTTATTTCATAAATAGGGCCTGATTCCAACCTTTCTGGTTGAATGGTAGTTTTTCTTTTTATATTTCTTATATGTTGGCTAAGATAGGCCATTTTTTAACCCATCCTTTACGATACCCATAGACTTACAGGCTGATAAAAATTCGTATTGTCCAAACTCCATAGCATGTTCTACATCAAGTCTTTCAGTATAGTACTCACCATCTTTACCAGGTATTGGATAATTTTTACCTTCTTCTTCATCAACTTTTACCACACTAGCAAATTTCCATTTCCAATCAAATTCAGTACCATCAGGATATATTATACCCAACTTTCCCATATTGACAACACTTGGATACCAATAAATATTTCTCGTTTCGTCCTTGAATGATAGGTCTTTTATTAACTGTGAAGTATGTTGTATTTTTTCTATATTATCTTCTGTATAGTTAGAGTTACTCATAAAACCACAATTGAAACACATAAATGAACTGAATGTCTCTTGTACATCTTCAAAACAACTATCGACATCGAAACAACACGGACAATCTATTACTCTTTCCATTATCCACCTACCTTTTTTAATTTAGGTAAACCCAAATTTTGTTTTGGTTCTGATACTTTTTTTAGTGTTGGTAATTTTAAATCTACTTTCTGTGGTTGGACTTCGAACTTCGGTAAATATTTTTCAAGTATTTCACCAAGTTTGATTGTCATGGCAGATAAAGTAAATTTAGTTTTGTTAACTATAGCTAATTTTTTTGCCTTAATTTTATATTTGTCATAGTTATTAAACACTTCCTTCATTACATTACTAGCATATTGATAATTTACTTGAAACCATTGTGACCCTTCAACATTAAATTCTTTTGGAAATGAACCTTTGGGTACATTTACCAAACCACCAGGTAATAATAATGCATCAGTATTTAAAAAATCTAACTGACCACTCCAATTTGATGCTATGATTGGTTTTTCACTTAAACTAGCCTCAAGTAATGGACGACCAAATCCTTCTCCGTGAGTAAATGTAATATGTGATTTTACTTTTGGATGATTATAAAGTTGGTTGATTTCTTCGTCCCTTAAATCTCCATGTAACACATAAACATTAGGTAATTTACCTTTAACTTCCTTTTTGATATTGTTTATTTTCTTTAGTATATCTTCTCTATCTAATATACAAGGTGTAGCACCACTTGTTTTTAATATAAGTGCTGGTTGGTTTTTTTGATTTTTAAATGTTTCATAAAATACCTTTACCAACATTCCTAAATCTTTTCTATCTTCACCCAAATTACCTTGTAGCCAATGACCCACATGAAGAAAACAAAAATCTTCCTTTACCTCTTTCATCTCATTAACTAAATCAACTGAAAACTCTTTTGTTGTTTTGTAAATATCAGAATCGACACCTTCAAACAATACTTCAACTGGTTTTTCACTAATAACTCTACCAATTTTTTGTTTAGTCTTCTCATCAAACTTATCAAAACTCGTATTTTCAATTGTGTCCTTAACAAATTTAGCGGGAACAATATTCAAGTCCATACGATTCAAACCTTCAATCCAATATGCTGGACATACGGTTGTTTCTATACCAGCAGTAATACCGATATTATATTTTCCTAAAGCATTAAACTCATTAGGAACCACGATATGAATATGTACTTCAGGTTGACGCTCAACTTCAGGTGACTTTAGTAATCTTTTAATAATAGGCTGGTCTTGTGGGTTTTCTTCACTTAAAGCATTTTGTGGTGTACTTCCCCATCTAACTGGCCATATTCTGACATCATATTTATCTAAATCAATGAGACTTCTACATATATCTCTACTATGTGCCCCATATCCACTTCTTGTTCCTACAGGTGCTGTAACTAAAACCAATGGTTTCATAAATTCTCCTACGCTTGATACATTGTAAATCGTTTACGAGGTTTCCACTTTTCAAATGCGGTATTCATATGGTCTACAAACCTTTGAGACATATTTTTACACGACATTCCTATTTCCTCTGTCAACATCCACTCACGACCTTTCAATCCGAATGAATTTCTTTTTTCTTTTGGTGTTTCGTACCACTCACGAACACGAGTAGCCATATCTTCCCATCTTGGTCTATCATCAAAGATATAAGGTGTTGGAACCGAACCTTGTACAGAACGACATGCTGGCCATATTGGTTTTACCCACTCACCCCAAGTTAAATCGGCGTTGTGTTCCCATTTATCTTTATCGTGAAATGATACAATTTCTCTATAGTCCTCATATCCAACATGCTTACCATTAAGTTCAAAACCACATTGGTCTTGTAATCCACCAGTAACATTTACGATGATTGGTGTTCCTGCCATTACAGCTTCTGCCGTACCTAAACCGAATCCTTCATTGGACGCTATATTAACTTGAACATCTGCTATGTTGTAAATAAAATTCATTTGTTTATCTTCTAACTTATTGTGAGAAAATATTACATCATAATCAGGACATAAATTATTAACTACTTCAGGTAAATCAGTACCATTGTTATCTATTGGTTGAGTGTGCATAACTAATACACATTTTTCTGCCTTTTCTTTAGATAACCCATCACAAAAAGCTTTGTAACCCATGATGATATCACCAGGTAATTTTCTTCTTATGTTTCTATTATTCCAAAATAAAATAAAGTCGTATTCTTTACCTTTTGTCAATTGTCTCTTGAATCCAAGAAGTTGTTTATACTCTTCACTCTTTTCATCAACAGGATAAAACTTATCTTCAGGTATACCATGTGGTATGTAAGTACAATCCCAATCAGTTCTTGGTTTCTTTTGAGCAACTTGTTCAACGATATTTACTGTTTGTTTTGATATGTTCATAATCAAATCAGAACTCTCATAAAAGAATTCGTTGTATCTTGGATATGGTAAATCATCCCAAATATTATAATAGAATATCGGTATTTGTTGTCTGATTTCATGTTCCATCTGATACAACCAAACCCAAAATCTTGGGTCGGTATAATGTAATATTGCATTAGGTTGTTCAATATTCATTACCTGCCTGATTAGTTCTTGGTTACCATAACCACTTATTGGGTAAATTTTTAAACTAGCATCTTTAATTCCTGTCTCTTCACGAACTGAATCATTCATATCTACCACTTTACCCTCTTCAGGATGTTTAATTGCACCTGCAACTTGTACCCAATCAAAGTGTTTAAGTGTTCCCAAGACAAAATTTTTAGAAACCGTACCAACTCCACTACTCATTCTGAGGTCATCAGAGAGTAGAAGTATCTTCTTTTTAGCCATAACCTTTCCTAAAATCTACTACCACTAACTTTTAAGTCGCGGTGCTGTTTAATAGTTAAATTATAATCATCATCAGTAAGAAATTTATGAATAGACCGATTAACAAGTTTTTGTAAAGTAAAATCTTCATTTAGAGATTTTACCTTAAACTTTTTATATAACCCATCTAATAACTTTACCGATGTTAGTTTTGTATTACTTTTCATAACATCTCCATATATACATATATAAGTATATACTTAATTTAAAATTATCACTTTTTTATTTAAATTTTGTGAATGTTCAATTGTATTCATAGTACCATTAGATATCACACCTTTTGGTACAAAGGCTACCACATAATCACTATACTCTGCAATCTGTTTATTTCTATCAAAGAAATTTTTTGGATAATATCTTTTTCCATAATGGGATTCATCTAATATACAATGTTGATTATATGTGTAGTGTCTTGGTGGAAACTCAACATATTTCATATCGAATTCGAGTGCGAATTTTTTAGCAAATCCATCAGCACCTTTCTTCTGTCCACCACTTACAATTTCAACTTTATCACCAAATTGTTCTTTGAGTTTGAATACAAATTCTTTAATTTTTCTACGATTTGTATACTCTCTTGAACCAACAATACCAACTCTTTTCATCAATCATTCCTTTTTTGTTTTCTGATTGGTGTATTACTTTTTGGTTCCATACAAAACTTGAGAGTTTTTTCGAATTGATTGAGTCCATTAACTATATCACCCATGTAAGTAAATCTTGTACGACTTGATATTTCTACATCCTTTTCGTGGATTATATCGTACCACACGAATTCACTTCTATTAATGTCCTTCGATGGTTTTATTGTAGTTTTGAAATGTAACTCGTTTTCATATTTTTTGATAAACTCCTTAATCTTAGCTGGAGATACCTCATCATTTTCATACCAAAGATGCAATTGAAATTGATTGATTTTATAAATTTCATTTATTCTGTTTATAATCCATCCTTCTATTTCAGTATCGTAAAAATCTGTCATCTTCAATCTTAATCTAACAACTGCTCCTAATGAATTCATGGTAAGTCCTTACATTTTGTGAACGCCTTACAATCTTTTTTCGTTCTACATTTTTCATAATGAACATCTTTGAACGAACCATCATCATTGTAACAATTTTCCATAAAGTTTTGTAACCGACCAATAACTTTGTTAATGGATGGTTTACCATTTGCTGGTACAAATGTCTGAACTCTTCTCTGTGGAAAATCCATACCCTCGTATAGTTTTCTCTTCACGATAAAGTATTCGACATCGATTCTTTCCAATGGAACATCGTGTTGTTTTGAATAAAATGATTTGTACAATAAGAGTTGGTCTGTTTTATTTTTATCAGCTTTTGCGTACTTATTCCAACCCCAAGATGATGTTTTGATATCAATAATCTTAATACGATTTCTGATATTGTCTTTAATAATTAGGTCGATGAACCCTTTAAATTTCAGATTATTTGGTAAATCATAATTTAATGAAGTTTCTATTCCTAATAATTCATAACCCTTCTTACTGAAGTACATGGCTCTTTTCTTCTTGAAGAAATCTATAATCTTCAAACCATCACTATAAAACTCTGTCATCTCATCTTTGGTACAGAATTCTTCACCACCATTTCTTTGCATAATTTCCATGAATAGTTTTTTCATTCTATCTTCGAGTTCTTCATTAAGAAGTAGTTTGTCAGCCTCTACTATACTCTTTGTGTACATTATTTTGAGATATTCTTGTAGTACCTCATGCATAGCAGTACCAAATAAAGTATAGATATTATCTGACCAAGGTATAGCCTTGTCTACATATTGTAGTTTCCATGAATATGGACATTGTTCCCATAAAGAGAACTGACTATATGATACTGATTTTTTTCTAGCCATTTAATTTTTGAATAACAGATTGTTTAGGTAATGCACCTATGAATCTATCTACTTCTACTCCATTTTGTTCTATTATTGTGGTTGGAACCGACCTAACATTGTATTTTCTTGCCATCGCCTCGTTTGCGTCTATATCAAGAATCTGAACTGAATGACCTTCATTTATTATTTCATTCATTATTGGTTTAAAGGCTTTACAAGGGCCACACCATGTAGCCGTAAAGTATTTTGCTGTCTTCATTATTTTCCCCACTTTCCACGACCAACGAGAGTAGCCATAATTCCATAGTTTGATACATCTAAATAAGCATCTTCCAATGGTTCATCCTTAACAGCTGATTCTCTGTTGTTCATCAGTAGTGTTTTTACTCGTTGTAATTTGTCATTCATACGAAACCATAAACCTGTGAGTGATAGCTTTATTTCTTCCTTAGTTTTCAATTGTGTTCCAACTGATATATTACCAGGGCCGTAATCATGTTGTTTGTGACAGAACAATTCATATTGTTCTCGTTGTAATTTTTTGAACTCTTTAGTCATTTCAGGCCACTCTTTTTCCATCAACTCTACAATATTATTTAATGTAGGACTTGATTTTGGAGTATCCCTAATTGAATTTTTTTTAAGTTCTAGCAAAGTTTTTTCTTTCATACATTTCTCCTAATATCATATAAGAATTTACTATAAATTTTTGATAAAGTCAAGTAATAATTTCATCAATTAAACCATATTCTAAACATTCTTTTGCTGTTAAATAGGTATCATTTTTAGAAACACCTTCCCAAAATTCAGCATTTTTACTTGTGACATCACCAAGTATTCTGTTTATATTTTTTTGTAATTTTTTCAGGTGGTCTGCACCTTTTAGAACATCTGTTGTTTTTCCACCTTCAAATGCTGAACCCTCATGTACCATTACGGTTGAGTTTTCTGTCATCGTTCTTTTACCAGTTCCACATGCAAGTATTACTGCGGCAGCTGACATACAAGCCCCAATACAACGAGTATTGACTTTGACAGGTAGAGTTCTAAAAAAGTCTATGGTTCCTAACATAGCATAAACATCACCACCATAAGATGTAATATGTAAGTTTATGTCTTGTTTTGGATTTACTCTTATAAAATTATCAAATCGTGTCATTACTGCGTACAATTGGTCTTGGTCAATCTCATAACTCAAATACATCGTACTTTTTTCTAAATTTATACCCCATTCCAAATTTTTAAAAAGTAATTGTTGACTTGAAGTTAATTTAGAGCCGTTTGAGTAGTTCACCTTTATCGGTACATTAGTTGTTTCCATTTATTCTCCTTTTCTAAAAATAAAAATGGGTTCGTATTTATATCCTGCTCCCATTACACTTGATAATGTTAGCTGTATTGTTTCTTCTTGAATAAATCCAAGTGATTTCGAAATATTAATTGTTTCCTCTTCTATAAATTTATATTTTGGTGTATTTGCTATATTATATAACATATAACCATTATTTTTAAGTCCATTATAACAATTTTGAATTGTCTGTCTTAAAAAACCATTCACCCACTCATCTTGTGTAGGGAACTTTTTATAACTTTGTGTTGATTCTTCTGAGTACTTTTCAGTATCAAAATAAGGTGGTGAGGTAAAACACAAATCCAAAGACTCTTTCTTTGGTATGTACTCTTCACTTCCTTGTTTATATATATTTACCTTTTTGTTTATATAACCAAAATCTTTGCTCATTTTTATCAGACCATCATATGTTTTAGAACTTGGTTCCGTTCCAATGTAATGCCTAATATTTTTGGATGATATCGCACCAAGTAATCGTCCACCCCAACCACAACTCATATCCCATACAACTCCATCTCCACCATACTTTTCATAGATTAGTTTTGCTGCTGTAGGTCTGAAATTACTTACGGATTGAGTACCACTATAAATCTTTATTGATTGTCGTAACCTATTCTCGTGAAACACATTTCTCTCTCCGTTTGGGTCTTCACCCTTATAATGTTTCTGTTCCCAATTCCAACACTTTCTTATTGTAGACTTGAACATATCATCATCCAAGAATATTTCCATCGGTGATTTTTTAGCACTACCACACACCACTTCCCAAAAATGTGGATGGTAAGTCCAACACAACCTCAATCCATGCATAGTTTGAATAATCTGATTATCTTTGAATATCGTATCGACATCAAACTTTCTCAGTTTCTTTAGGTGGTCGTGTTTTTCTTCTTCACGAATTGTGTAGTGTGGGAATCCATGCCTACGATAGTAATCAAATATAACTTGAACGCCATATTCTCTATCTGTAACATCTATTGAATTTGTAACCCTT
>MDTB01111958.1_pt1 | contig 15204 bp, 18 predicted proteins | sample 811161 | NCBI WGS metagenome assembly MDTB01 (sample SAMN05326650, study PRJNA326480) | marine metagenome | isolation source: seawater | place: Mediterranean Sea | collected 2009 | reverse complement strand
TTAATGTTATAGACAGACTATGTTTCTTCAAAAGATAAAAAATATTACCATAATTATATTATGCGCAAGCTTTATTACAAGCTGTAACCAATCAATTAGCTATAAACGTCCTCAAATTCTAGCTAACTTTGGCAGTTTTCAGTGTGAAACTCATAAATTAGCAAAAATTAGCTATAGTAATGTTTGGGATAAAGTTAGAAGTGGGTTCTGTCTAGATACCGTACATTCATCGAGAGTAGATAGAGAAATACAATGGTTTCAAAATAATAAATCCTTTCTCTATAGGTCAATAGATAGAGCCAAGCCTTTCCTATATCATGTAATAGTTGAGTTAGAGAAGAATAACTTACCTTTCGAACTTGCTTTATTACCGATTGTAGAAAGCGGGTATCAGCCTTATGCCTACTCACCATCAAAGGCAGCTGGTATATGGCAATTTATCCCGCCAACTGCCAGAGAATATGGCCTTAAAAAGAACTGGTGGTACGACGGCAGAAGAGATATTTTTGCATCTACAAAGGCTGCTAGTCATTTTTTAAGAGATATGAAGCGCCATTTTAAAGGAGACTGGCTCCTTGCGATAGCTTCATATAACACAGGTGCAGGGAACGTAGGCAAATCAATTAAAAAAGCTAATTATACGCTTGGTAACAAGACTTTTTGGGATTTAAAATTACCTCGTGAGACTGAAATATATGTTCCAAAGTTAATAGCTCTTCGAGACATTATTTCTAATCCTGGCAGGTATGGAATCACAATTCCGACTCTGCCTAATAAGCCGATAACTAAGTTTGTTAAAATTAAGCATCCTATTGATTTTTACACTATTTCTGTTCTATCTGGAGTTGATGAGTCAACTATCCATCAGCTAAACCCTGGTTTCAGTGCTTGGTATTTTCTGCCAACAATGCAAAAAAGATTGTTGCTACCATCAAAAAGCGCGGATCTATTCATAAAACGTTATTCTAAGCTCATTAAGCTGATCTACAGCAGTAAAGTTCATAAAGTAGAAAAAGGCGATACTCTCTCAAGAATTTCAAGAATGTATAATGTTTCTATTAAATCAATAAAAGTACTGAATAATTTAAAATCTGATTTGATAAGAATTGATCAAAAATTGAAGCTACCCATTGAAGGAGTTACTCAAGATAAATCAAATATAAAAATCGCTAATAAGAATTATAAAATACTAGATAAAACAATAACTTATAAGCATAAAATAAAGAGATATGATAACTGGTATAAGATTGCAAAACATTATAATACTAACCTTAAAACCCTACTTTCATGGAATAAAGCAACAAAGAGTACTAAATTACGCATAGGAGAACTCATAGATATTAAAATGAGGAGCCCTATATTATCTTCTGGGCAAAATATTAAACTTAGATATGTTGTAGATTTAGGTGATACGGTAAAAAACATATCTGATGGCTTTAAGGTCTCAAAGAATGACATACTGTCAACTAATAAGATTAAAAGCTCTAGATCACTAAAAGCTGGTACAAACCTAATTATTTATAAATAACTAGATCTTTGATATGTAGCGATCGCCTCGATCACAGATTATTGTAACAACTTTGATGTTTTTTTGAGTTTGAGCAATATTTCTTGCTACATGAATATTAGCTGCTGCAGAAAGGCCACAAAATAAACCATATTTTGTTGATAAAGATTCAGACATATTCTCTGCATCTAATTGATTAATATCTATTATTTCATCAATTATTGCATTTTTTCTTATCTCAGGAACATATTCTTTGCTCCATCGTCTAATACCAGGTATCTTTGCTCCATCCTCGGGCTGAACCCCGATAATCCTGATGTCCTTATTCATTGATTTTAAATACATCGAAACACCTGTAATAGTGCCCGTCGTTCCCATTGCTGATACGAAATGTGTTATCTGTCCATCAGTTTCCTTCCATATTTCTGGCCCAGTGCCATTGAAATGAGCCATATAATTCGCTTTATTTGAAAATTGATCAAGCACTAGTCCTTTTCCCTGAGATTGTAGATTTTTAGCTAAATCTCTTGCCCCTTCCATATCTTCTTCTTTGGAAACAAGTATAACTTTAGCTCCATATGCTTCCATTGTCTTGATTCTCTCGATAGATGCTGTCTCAGGCATGATAATTATCATTCTATACCCCTTGATAGCAGATACCATTGATAGAGCAATGCCAGTATTACCGCTTGTTGCTTCTATTAGTGTATCTCCTGGCTTTACAAGTCCTTTCTTCTCAGCTTCCTGAATCATATTCAAGGCTGGCCTATCTTTTACAGAACCACCGGGGTTATTTCCTTCAAGTTTGGCTAGTAAAACGCTGCTACTTGATTCTGTGGGTATTTCAATGAGCGGCGTATTTCCAATTGTATCCTGAATAGGTCTAAATTTCATTTCTACTCCATAATCACCATAGCGATTGAGTGCTGATTAGTATCTGATATTGATAAGAATATATTTTTTGCAGATGATTGTTTCAAGAGCTTTGACAATAGATCATTCATCATGAACATTGGCTTGCCTGACCCGGTATGTGTAATAGTTATGGACGCAGGATATACTCCTTCTCTATATAATCCAGTTCCAAGGGCTTTTGATAACGCTTCTTTCGAGGCAAAGTTTTTTGATAAAAAGCTAGATTGAGACGCTGAATTTAAAAAATCATTCATTTCTAAATTAGAAAGTATTTTTCTGGCAAATTTTAAACCATACTTATTGAATAAAAACTTAATTCTATCATTTTCTACTAAATCTATGCCAATACCTTTAATCACAGTTGTTTATTATACTAATGATTTTTTTAATTGCATCATTTAAACCAGTGAAAACAGCCTGAGCGATTATTGCATGTCCGATGTTTACCTCATTGATATGGTCCAATTTACAAATTTCCGAGAGATTTTCATAATTTAAACCATGCCCTACGTTTACCAAGAGGTCTTTAGAATGAGCGTATCTTGACGCAGAAGTAATTTCTTCTAATGCCTCAAACTCATTAATAGTATTAAATTGATTGGCATATTTGCCAGTATGTAATTCTACTAAATCAGCTCCGACATCTTTAGCAATATCAATCGATCTATTATCTGGATCAATAAATAGTGATGTTTTAATTTTGTGATTTCTAAAATCAGTAATAGTTCTCTTTAAAGATGCTATTTGTTTATCGGTATAAGAAGACAAACTTAATCCGCCCTCTGTTGTTTTTTCCTCACGTTTCTCAGGAACTATGCAACAAAAATCAGGTTTTAGGTCTATTGCAAACTGTATCATTTCAACTGTATTAGCCATTTCAAAGTTTAGTACTTTCGCATATTGACGTATGTCTAAAGCATCCTTGTCTTGAATATGTCTTCGATCTTCGCGTAAGTGAATTGTAATGAGGTCGGCACCAGCATGCTCAGAAATCCTAACAGCATCTAAGAGGTTTGGATATAACGTATCTCTTGATTTTTTGATAAAAGCAATGTGGTCAATATTCACACCTAATCGTATTTTTTTATTAGCCATAGGTATATTTTACTAATTAAATGACTTAAGTGCTTCTACTATCTTTTGATATTTTTTATCACAAGGCTTGTTATTGACAAGCATATCTAAAATTTCATAGGTGTCTAAATCAATAAATTCGACATACATATCTTGTTGTTTCTTGTCTAGCGTAGGGTATACTTTTTCTGTGTATCTAGACAACAATATATCTATCTCTCTTATCCCCTTTCGGCATTTCCAAATTACTCTAGATATTTCCATTTTAATCAGAAGCTAACATTGTTTTGATATGTGATATAGCTTTAGCGGGATTTAAATTCTTCGGACATGTTTTCGTGCAATTCATTATTGTATGACATCTAAATAATTTAAATTTATCCGCTAGATTAGACAATCTTTCTTTTTTGGCCATATCTCTACTATCGATAATCCACCTGTAGGCATGTAATAGAGATGCGGGTCCAAGATATTTGTCAGAATTCCACCAATAACTCGGACAACTAGTTGAACAGCAGGCACATAAAACACATTCAATTAAGCCATCTAACTTTTCTCTATCTGATTGCGATTGAAGATGTTCTCTCTCTGGTTTGTTATCATTAATGAGCCATGGTTTTATGGACTCATATTGTTTATAAAAATTTTTCATATCTGGAACAAGATCTTTTACAACAGGCATATGTGGCAATGGATAGATCTTAAGATGAGATTCTTCGGCAATATTCAATATGCATGCTAGGGTATTTGTACCATTTATATTCATAGAACATGAGCCACATATACCCTCTCTACATGATCTTCTAAAAGCTAGAGTTGAGTCTACTTTATTTTTTATGTAAAGAAGAACATCTAAAGCCATTGGTCCAAAATTATTTTTATCAAGAATGTAAGTGTCAATACATGGATTAGAACCATCGTCTGGATTATATCTATAGATATCTACAGTCAAAATGCTTTTAGGGTCACTATCTAACTTATAAGTCTTTCCCTTTTTAACTATTGAATTTATTGGTAAGGTAAATTTAGCCATTTCTAATATGTCCTTGCCTTTAATTTAACTGTTTCTACTTCATCTGTTAAAGTTTCAAGCTTAACTGGTTTATAATCAAAAACACTGCTTCCATCTTTATCAACCCTAACCATTGTATGTTTTAGCCAATCTTTATCATCTCTATCTGGATAATCTTCTCTAGCATGACTACCTCGACTTTCTTTTCTGTTAGACGCAGAGTAGAGAGTGGCCATAGCCTGATATAATAAATTATTTAATTCTAATGTCTCAACTAAATCAGTGTTCCAAATTAAAGATTTATCAGTTACAGAAATATTATTAAAATCTTTAAACAAACCTTTCATGATCTCAATGCCTTTATTTAGAGTTTCCTCATTCCTGTAAACAGGAGCATATCTTTGCATAGTCTTCTGCATTTTTTCACGTAACTCTGCTGTGCTAATATCTCCGGAAGAATTTCTAATTCTGTCAAAATTAGTAACAATGTTATCTAATGTAGAATTTTGTATATCCGGATGATTTTTAGTCTTCTTATCTAAAAGTTCGCATGCCCTTTCCGCAGCTGATTTACCGAAAACTATTAAATCTAATAACGAATTAGAACCTAACCGATTTGCACCGTGCACAGAAACGCATGCCCCTTCTCCAAGCGCCATTAAGCCTTCGACCGTTGACCCATCTCCGGATGATATTACTTCAGTATAATGATTAGTTGGAGTGCCGCCCATGTTGTAATGTACAGTTGGTATAACTGGAATAGGTTCTTTAGTAGCATCTACTCCAGAAAATATTTTTGCTGTTTCTGTTATGCCAGGTAACTTATCATGAATTACTTTATCATCTAAATGTTCTAGGTGTAATAGAGCATGATCTTTTTCAGGACCAACTCCTCTTCCTGCATTGACTTCCATTTGAATTGCTCTGCTAACAACATCTCTAGAAGCTAAATCTTTTGCATTAGGAGCATATTTTGGCATGAACCTCTCTCCTTCTGAGTTAGTTAAATAACCTCCTTCGCCTCGTGCGCCTTCAGTGATAAGACAGCCTGCGCCATAAATCCCTGTTGGGTGAAATTGAATAAATTCCATATCCATCAGCGGCAATCCTGCTCTTAGAACCATGCCATTCCCATCACCAGTGCATGTATGAGCAGATGTAGATGATAGGTACGTTCTTCCATGACCTCCTGTTGCTAAAATAACTATATGTGCTTTAAAGAGGTGAATCGAGCCATCATCTAAGCACCAAGCGAGAACGCCAACGCATTTCTCTTCTTCGAAAACTAAATCAATTACGAAATATTCAATATAAAAGTCCACATTATTTTTAAGTGATTGAGTGTAGAGAGTGTGTAGAATAGCATGACCTGTCCTGTCGGCAGCTGCACATGTTCTTTGAGCAATACCTTTGCCATACTCAGTGGTCATTCCACCAAACGGCCTTTGATAAATTTTGCCTTCCTCAGTTCTTGAAAAAGGTACGCCGAAGTGTTCAAGTTCTATTATCGACTCAACTGCATTTTTGCACATATATTCTATGGAATCTTGATCTCCTAACCAATCTGAACCTTTGACAGTGTCATACATATGCCATCGCCAATCATCTTCGCCCATATTGCCTAAAGCACCACTGATTCCACCTTGAGCTGCAACAGTATGGCTTCGTGTTGGAAAGACTTTAGATATACATGCAACGCTATGATTAGATTGGGAGATGCCCATTGTGGCTCTTAGTCCAGAACCACCTGCGCCAATGACGATAGCATCATGTTTATGTTTTATAATATCCATATTAACTTCCTTTGATTATTATGAGTGATACTAAAGTTATTGCAAATAAAATTACATGAAAAAATTTTGATAAATTAATAAAAAATCTTTGCATAACATCATCATGAATATAATCTTCCATAATAGTTTCTATTCCTAGTGAACTATGCAAAAAAAGAATCGGAGATACAAAAATAATAAAAGTCAGACCCCAAAAAGATGTTATATCCGATACAATTTGAGAATAAGTAAACTGCGAAATATTTAATAAATATAGAACCATATATATTATTGCTGGAACAAGTAATATTGCGCTTAATCTCTGTAATTTCCAATGTAATATAGCCATAATAAATTCTTAGTTAGTTTAAATACATCACAAAATATAATGTTGTTAAAAGTGATATTAGAATAACAAGATAACCGCTCATGTAACTTTCTTTAATGCTTAAACCAATCCCAATATCCCAAAATAGATGTCTAATGCCATTTAATAGGTGATATGATATGACAAAAATAACACCATATAGAATTAGCTTAACTAGAAAGTGGTCCAGAACCATTATCAATAGTCCAAAATACTCATCACCTAATGCTAGTAAGAAGAAAAACAAAGGTACTAGTAGTAGAAGAATAGATAGTATTACACCAGTGAATCTATGTGATATGGACATAACCGATGTTAATTGCGGTTTATAGATCTGCAGATGTGGCGATAGTGGTCTTTTAGAGCTCAATAGTTTATCCATATTAAAAATCTACACATCTTCCATTTTTTTCCCAGTCACCATATCTCGTTGGCTCAGGTCCTTTTCGCCCACCAATTTCCTTGACTTTTTTTGGGGTATCTTTCTTTACTTTAGAATTATCAGTTTTTTTATCTTGATTCATATAATCTCTCCAAGAGGTATTATATGCAAATATATATTAAATAAATAGCACTTTATTAGTATATACTTATTTTGATTATTACAGGATTAGTTATAATAAATCAGTAATTATAACTGTAATTAACTGAGTAAATTAACTAAAAATCAATATTTTATATGAATATTAAAGACATTTCAGGGTATTCATTAGATGAAAATCTAGTATGTATTCAAGTTTCAGGCGAAGATGCTGAAAAATTCCTTCAGGGCCAATTTAGCAATGATATAAGTAAAGTGAGTGAAAAAAATTATCAGTATTCATCATACTCTACTAATCAAGGTAAAGTGATCTCAATATTTAGGATTATTAGGCAAGAAAATAATTATTTACTCCTAGTAAATAAGAAAATTGCAGATTACTTTATAGAAAAACTGTCAATGTATATTTTAATGTCAAAGGTTAAAATTAATATGTTAAAAGAATTCAGAATCTATGGCGTAATAGGAAAAACAGCTAAAACCATATTATCCAACAATCAAATAAAAGATAGTATGTATTTGCAAAGTACAAAATATTTTATTTTAAATAATAATAATAAATATTTACCAGCAGCTATCATTATAACTAAAGAAGAAAATATTGAATCCTTAGAGGACTTTAATGATACTTCGGGAATTTTAAAATTCAATGTTAATGAATTTGTTGATAATCTTCTCCTTCTTCCAAGAATATCAATTTTGACAAAAGAAACATATATTCCTCAGGTTTTATGTTTAGAGGATTTAGATGGTATAAATTACAAAAAAGGATGTTATACAGGACAAGAAATAGTAGCAAGAACTCATTACTTAGGTAAAATTAAAAAAAAACTTTTCTTGTTAAAGCATGCTGAGTCTGATGTGGCAGTTAAAGATAAAATACATAATAATGAGGGTGAGATAGTTGGAGAAATATTTACGCCAATGCAAAAGATTGATGGAATTTTTTTATGTCTTGGTATTATAAATCTTGATGCAATTCAGAATAAAATCTTTACCAATCAAAAAGAGTTAAGTTTATTCTAGAGCTATAGTAAGTCTTTTATTATATCTCGCTCTGAGATTAATTCTTTTTCTGAAACTTTAATATATTTTTCTGATTCTTCAGATAGCTCAATACCATCAATAATATCAATCTTTTCTTTTGAGATATTTAGCGGATAAGAAAAAAATATTTGATCATCGATGTTATAAGGATTATTAGACATAATACCCATAGATTCCCAATCATCTGAACCATTAACTAATGCACTTACATGATCATATATGGCAGATGCAGCTGAGGCCGCGCTGGACTTACCACGGTGTTCTATTATTTCAGCTCCCCTATTTTGAACTCTTGGAATAAATTCATCAATAATCCATTTAGAATCTAGATCAAGAATATCTTTGTCATTATTATCTATCAAACAATTACTGATGTCTGGGTATTGTGTTGCTGAATGATTTCCCCATACAATTAATCGGCTAATTTGATCAACTTTACTATTTGTTTTTGAAGATAATATACTTTTAGCTCGATTTTGATCTAATCTCATTAATGAGGTGATGTTTTCTGCTGGGATATTCTTTGAATTTTTTTGAATGATCAGAGCATTTGTATTTGCAGGATTTCCTACAACTATAATTTTTGAAGTTTTTTTAGCATTATTATCAATAATCTCTGCTTGTCTTTGGAAAATATTCGCATTATCTAACAACAAATCAGCTCTCTGCATACCTTTTGACCTAGGTTTAGCGCCCACTAGTAGAATGTAGTCTGATTCAGAAAATGCTATTTCAGGTTTATCAGTAATAACAACATCTTCAAGCTGTTTAAAAGCACAATCCTCTATTTCAAGTTTTACCCCCATTAAAACTGGAAGAGCTGATGATATGTCAAGTAGGTTTAGTTGTATTTTTGTGTCTTGATGAAAAATATTACCAGAAAGAATTCTAAATATTAATGAATAAGCAATATTCCCTGCAGCACCAGTTATCGTAATAGTTTTCTTCATCACTTGATCGTCTCCTTCGCTAATTTTAAATCATTAAGAGAATTTATACTAATTGAATTATTTACTTTTATTTTTATACAATGAATTGGAGTTTTATTCCATATAAATCTTAATTGCTCTAAATTTTCATATGCTTCATATGGTGATTTATCAAAATTCAGATAACTATATAACATGGAAACTTTATAACCATAGATACCAATATGTATAAAATGATCATCGCTTCCATTAAATGGAACTGGAGATCGAGAAAAACATAATGCATCTCCTCCCTTATCAATTAATACTTTAACATAGTCGGGGTTATGAAATATTTTTTTTGATCGTGATCTAGATATTAAAGTGAATATGCCTTTTGATTTAGAAGATGATAACTTAGTAATTAAATCTTTTACTCCTTTTAAAGAAAAATTAAATTCATCACCTTGAATATTTATTATGTTGTCATTTTTATTGAATCCACGTTCTTTACATAAACAGGCTATTCTATGAGTTCCATTTAGAAATTTCTTTTTAGAAAACCATACATCGATTCCGTGCTGTTCTACCAAGGATTTAATCTTGATATCATCTGTGGCCACAATAATTGAATAGCATGGGATTTTTTTAGCTCTAATGCATATATGCTCGATCAAGCTTATGTCGTTTATTAATTGAATTAATTTATTAGGAAATCTAGTTGACTTTAATCGTGCAGGTATAATTATTCTGGTTTTCATATATTTAATAAATGGCTAAGATCTGAATTAAGCTTTGATATAAGTAGTTTATTAGGCTTAATCTTATGATCTATAATCCATATGTTTTTATTATTAATATCAGACAACTTAACATAATCTTTCTGTGTTATAAAGACAGGATGATTATCATCAAAAATTACTTCGGAACCATCGAATATATGGTGATCATCATATTTATGGGGTAGACATTGTATTTTATAACTTATAAGATTTTCAATAATCATTTCCATGGATGCAATTCCAGTAACTAAGTGAATTTTCATTAAAGTAAAATCTTCAATATTTTTTGACTCTTCTGAAACTGAATTGACTACAGAATTACTTATTGAAGCTATTGAATAAGTTGATTCATTATTATCATTCGTATATGCCACAATATCTGCATCCTCTAGTCTCGATTTAGACTCTCTGAGAGGACCGGCTGGCAATAGTAAACCATTGCCAAATAGATTTTTGCTATTGATAAGTATTATTTCATAGTCTCTCTCTATTTTATAATGTTGTAAACCATCGTCATGGAGAATGATATCGTTTATACTTATTGACGTTAAAAGTTTTGTTGCATCAACCCTACTTCCTCCGCTTACAACAATGCTATCAGTATGTTTAGCAATTAATACTGCTTCATCTCCTACTTGATTTGCATTTGAGTTTTTATTGACTATTTCAGGAGTTTTGGAAGTAGACTTATAGCCAGAAGAAATTACTCCTACCTTTAAGCCTTTGTTTGCTAAATGATTAGCAAGCCATATAACAAAAGGGGTTTTACCAGTACCACCAATAGTTATATTTCCAATTATTATTAGCGGAGTTGGTGATTTATATTTTACTAATATTCCGTATTTATAAAGAGTTCGTCGTATTTTTATTATAATTAAAAATATCAAAGAAAATGGGAATAAGACTAGTGAATAAACATTAAAACTTGAGTACCATATCTGTTCAAAAAATTTATTCATTCTTACTCCAATGAACTAAATTGAATTTTATGAAGTTTTGAATATATACCATCTTTTTTTATAAGATCATCATGCTTTCCACGATCTACAATTCTTCCTTGATCTAAAACTATAATTTGATCCGCATTTTCTATTGTCGATAATCTATGTGCAATTACAATAGTGGTTCTATTTTTTTGTAGTTCCACCAGAGATTTTTGAATGAGCTTTTCAGATTCTGAATCTAAAGAGCTCGTTGCTTCATCTAAAAGAAGGATTGGGGCGTCTTTTAAAATTGCTCTGGCAATCGCAAGTCTTTGTCTTTGTCCTCCAGATAGCAAAACACCATTATCTCCAACAAATGTTTCAAAGCCATCTTCGTATCTTGATATGAAATCATAAGCATTAGCACTTCTTGCGGCATTTTCAATTTCTTGCATACTTTTGCTCTCCAAAGATCCATATGCAATATTATTTTTAATAGAATCATTGAATAATGTTAGATCTTGTCCTACATAAGCTATCATAGATCTCAATTCTTTAAGTTGAATCGAATTAATATTTATTTCATCGATAGTAAGGCTTCCATTTGTTATATCATAAAATCTTGGCAAAAGATTAATCAAAGTTGATTTGCCACTTCCAGATTTGCCCACAATTGCACAGTTTGAACCTCTTGATACCTTAAAATTAATATTCTTAAGGACCTGGTCATCATTATTATAATAAGAGAAGCTTATATCATTAAAATTAATATTTGAAAAATCTTCTTTGAAGCTTTGCTGCTTGCTTGAATCAGTCACTTCTTCTTCTGATTTTGAATCAAGCAAATTAAAAATAGACTCACTTGCAGCTATTCCCCTTTGTAGGACAACATTAATTTCTGCCAATCTCTTTATTGGGGCAAATATTAATATCATTGCTGTTATAAAAGACATGAAAGTACCTACTGAAATAACTTCCAAATATTCATCTGATGTTACAAAAAATATTATTAGAGAAAGAAATAACGCTACTATAAATTGTACCAGTGGTATGCTAATTCCCTGGATAAGCGCAAGTTTTAAATGTCTATTTTTATTATTATCATTAACATAATTAAATGATTTTTTTTCACTATTTTCACCACCAAATATCTTTACAACTCTATGTCCAGCAATTAACTCCTCAACAACATTAGTGATATAGCCCATAGACTTTTGAATATGTTTGCTTGTATCTCTAAACTTAACACTCATTATTTTAATAAATATTGCTATTATAGGTCCTATAATAAATAGTCCTAAAGATAAGATAACACTCTGATAAAACATCAGTCCTAATAAGCCAATAACGGTTAGGCCGTCTCGCACTAATACTGTTATTGCTTTTGTAGCTGCCTCTGCAACTTGTTCTGTATCATATGTGAGTTTAGATAGTAATTCTCCAGAAGATGCAAAATCATAAGTTTTAGTTGGCATGTGTACTAACTTTGCAAACATCTCTTTACGAATTTTTTTAATTATGTTTCTGCCAACCCAGGCTATGCCATAGGTTGATACAAAACCAGCAATACTTCTTAATAAAAATAAACCAATTAACACGAATGGAAATAAGCGTATAGTATCTGGATCTTTTTCAACAAAGCTACCATCCAATAATGGCTTAATTAAAGCGGCAAAGGCGGTATCTGTGACGGCAAACATAGCCATAGCTAATATTGATATAATAAAAATGAATTTGTGCTCAAAGGTATAACGTAATAGCCTTAGATATGTACTAGAATTAGTTTTGGTATTATGTACTTTTTGCATATAGTTTTATAAAAAAATGTATAAGATATGTAGTAGTATAAGATATTAATACATTTTCTAGGAAAAATATCTATTTATTAGCATAACTATACCATATGAGAAAGTTTTTTAAGAAATACACGCCTAATCGAGAAATGGTAAAAGAATATAAATTCCTGGCTTTCTTAGGTAACTCTCTTTTTCATGAAGACTTGTGGAGGTTTAACAGACTCTCATTTTGTAGAGCAACTGTAATTGGTGTTTTCTGGGGGTGGATGCCCATGTTCTTTCAAATGATACCTGCGGCCTATTGTGCGGTATTGTTTAGAGCAAATCTTCCATTGTCTGTGGCAGGTGTCTGGATAAGTAATCCGATAACAATGCCTGCGATGATGTATGTAGGATACTTATTTGGGAATTATATTTTAGGCTTAGATCCTGTTTACGAGGAGTTTAAACTTAGCTCAGACTGGATATTTAGCGCATTTGGAAATATTTGGGAACCATTACTCGTTGGCACATTAATTATAGGAATTGTCTCAAGTATACTAGGCTATTTCATAATGCATTTATTATGGAGATTATATGCTTATAATAGATTACACAAATCAAAAAAATAATTAAGTTATTACTCCCGAATCTAACTTATACACTATATCAAAGTGAGGTAAAAGATTATTATCATGTGTAACCATAATTAGTGTCGTATGATTTTCTTTACATAAATCAATTAATATTTTAATTATATTATCTGTATTTGCCTTATCAAGGTTGCCAGTGGGTTCATCTGCTAAAATAATTGAAGGGTTTGTAATTAAAGCTCGTGCAATTGCTACTCTCTGAGCCTCTCCACCAGATAACAAATTTGTAGTATAATTCGCTCGATGATTCAATCCTAGATCAATAACTAATTTATCTACTTTTTTAACTATATTATTTTTGTTTTCACCTCTTAGAAGCAAAGGCAATGATATGTTCTCGGATACAGTTAGATCATTTATTAAATTAAAGAACTGAAAAACAACACTAATATTCTTATTTCTAAATTCACATAGCTCGTTAGCATCAAGACTTGTTACCAAGGTCTTATTAATAGATATGGTTCCAGATGTAACATCATCAAGACCTGATATTAAATTCAATAGAGTACTTTTACCACTACCAGATGGACCTGTGAGGGCCACAAGTGTTCCTTGTTTGATATTGAGGTTAATGTTCTCTAATATTCTAACATTTGGTTGAAGTGAATTTGAAATATAGACTTTAGACAAATCTTTTAGAATTAACATTAATTATTACCTCTGAATACTACTGAAGGCTTAATCTGTGATGCTTTAATAGCTGGATAGATGGCCGATATCAAAGTTAAAAAGAAGGTAAAAATAATAATTAATACAATATCACTAAATATTATAAGCGATGGTATTTTACTTAAATGATATATATCAGCAGGCATTAAGTTGGTATTGAACAAGGCCTCAATATATCCTATTACTAAATCAATATTATTAGCCAACAATATACCAAGCAATACTCCAAATAAAATCCCAATGACGCCCAAAAATAGACCCTGTAGCAAGAATATATATATCATATCTTTTTTTGTAGCACCCAATGTAACTAACACTGCTATCTCTTTTTCTTTATTTGTCACTAACATTAATAATGAAGAGATGATATTGAACGCAGCAACAGCAACTATCAACATTAGAATAATAAACATTACTCTTTTTTCATTATTGATCGCAATGAATAAAGACTTATGCGTATAGCTCCAATCTTGTGCAAAAAATTGATTGTTATTCCTATTAAACTCAGATGCAAAAGATCTAGAGCTAAGTGGATCTAAAAGTTTGATTCTGACCTTATCTGCAAATATATCACGTTTATTATTCTGTTGGAGTATTGTGAGGAATTCAGAAAGATTAAGAAAAGCATATGCATTATTATACTCATATATACCGATGTCAAAAATTCCAGCTACACGATATTTCTGTTTGAATTGTATCATTTTCTTATATGAACTATGTTTAAACTGGGTATATACTTCTATTTCATCATCAATGTCTACATTTAATTTACTTGCAACTCCTGAACCTAAAATTATAGTATTCGAAATATCTGAGAGATTATCATAGTTGCCTGAAATAATATTATTATGTGTATAGCCAACAGTCTTCTCTAAAATAGGATCAACTATTCTAATAAACGAGTTTGTTGTCGAATGCTTTGAGGATAATAAAACTTCTTTTTCAAGATATGGGGAATAGCCTAAAATTTCCCTTTTTTGCATAAGTTCATCAAAAATATTGAAATCAGGTCTATCAAGATTATTAGTATATGCTGTTATATGAGATGTAAAACTAAGTACTTTATCTTTTAATTCTTTTTCAAAGCCATTCATCACAGAAATAACTGTGATTAAAATAGATATTCCTAATATAATACCTAACACCGATATTTTTGATATTATATTTATGAAACTCGAATTACTTTTCGACCGTAGAAACCTATATGCTAATAACAATCGCATAAAAATATTATATCATAGGGTAATAATGAACCAAGC
>MDTB01039839.1_pt1 | contig 15207 bp, 13 predicted proteins | sample 811161 | NCBI WGS metagenome assembly MDTB01 (sample SAMN05326650, study PRJNA326480) | marine metagenome | isolation source: seawater | place: Mediterranean Sea | collected 2009 | reverse complement strand
GCTTCAGATCAGCTTCCATGAGCTGATCTAAGCAGGAATGGATGCTTAAAATAATTTTTAAACTATTGATTAACCTGCTATTCCAGAAGAACTCTTAGGGTTTGAGAGTTGTGAGTTGATAACCAGTCCTTTTAGATCGGATCAATCACAATGTCCACCAGAACAAATGTCGTTCAGTACTCAGCTTATCAAGTTGATCAAGATGCTTACTTCTGCCCCCATTGAAAGCCGAAGCGCTCTCTTGCGGAAGCTTCCATTTCCTTGCGGACCTGTGCCATCGCTTCACGCGCAAAAGCTTTTTCATTCTCCTGCGCCGTAATGATTTGCTTGGTGAGAGCGCGGAGTTTCTCAATATCCTCACAGGCATCGATCTCGCGGAACGCTGCCTCAAGATGGAATCGTTGTTCCACTGATAGATGATGGTTTGTCATCAGAAGAAATGGGTATGAAGCCCCAGAACGAGCTGAGGCCTTGAAAAGGGTTGATTGATCAGGCAGCTGAGATGCTGAAAGGTGCTGCGGGATAACTTGTAGGCATGGGATCAGCATTGCCTTCAGCAAGCGCTTTGGCTCTGCGATACATTTCGCTGTTGGTTGCTCCTGTTGCTTCCATAGCTGCTGCGATAACAGCCCAGTTGTGAATTTCAGTTGTCATCTTTTTAGAGAAACATTGACACCACTAATCTCGCTACGTTCGGTTCTCGCTGTGATGGAGGTATCCGAACAACAACCGAATGACAGAATATTCGCGTTTTTGCTGGCGGCGTAGTAAGAGAAATTTCCCAAGCGTAGGTTGATCACAAGACTCCCTTGTTGACCACACTCATCTTTGGGTTTCCTGAAACTCAGTGCGCTGTTCCCCACCGGTGAGATAAGAGAAGCCTGACCCCATCATTTGAATGAGAGTCAGTTCCTCACCGGTGAGATCCAACTGTTCAAACTCCCCATGGGTTAAGAAAGGAATCATTCAGTCATAAGCGCCCAAAGGCTAGAGATCTAACCATTGGGTAGAAGAGATCGAGGCCAACGAGACTCTTCATAGTTAACCTTAGCTCCTCTCTGCCGAATAATTTGCTCTAATGATGCAATGGCATTTAACAAATGATTTAATGTCGAGTTCTAGATTGCTTTCGTCCTGATGATTTAGGGCCAGCAGACTTGTTTCAAACACGCTCTTGCATGAGTTCGACTCTTCCGGGGTTTTGAGTGATCAGCATTGATATCTTGTCTGTCTTTTGATCTCTGCAGACATCTTGGATTTACTTTCAGTCAAGCCTCATTCAGTCCTGGTCTCGATAGGCCGATTTAGGTTGGCCCTTTCTAATCAGTTCAACCCTCCCTGCGGAATGCTTCGTCTTTCATCCGCTGAACCCGCTCAAGAACTGATTCGTTGCTCATGCGGTTGTTGAGTCGTTCCACGAGTAAAGGGAAGGCCAACGGGCCTGGTCTTGGCGTTTCAGCGTGGAGAAACTCCTGGGCTTTTGCACGCTCGAGGGCCGTCTTTAGCCTCGAGAGTTCGAGCTGCTCGTCCAGAACTTCACGGCGAGCCTGTTCCAGCAGCAGATTGCCGGTCTCATGACGTTCGAACACGTCAAACAACAGTGATGCGCTGATCTGCAGTTGTCCGGTGCTTTTGCTGGATCCTGGAAATCCGCGATTCATCAGTCCTGCAATCTGAGCGATTGCCCTGAACCGTCGCCGCCGTAGTTCGGAGAGGTTGAGGGCTTTCTCCAGATCCTTTTCAAGGTGATCGGCATTCAGCAAGTAGTCGTGATGATCCTCGAGCAGTTCGGCCATTGGGTAGCCCTTTGGAGCCAACAGCTCGAAGCCGTAGTCGTTCACCGAAACGGTGATCGTGCCGCGTTCCAGCTGGGTAAGCCGCGCAGCCCAGAGAAAGCCGATTCCTTCGTGGACGAAACGGCCTTCGAATGGGTAGGCGTAGAGATGGCTACCTTCCCTCGTGGTGCATGTTTCCACCAGCAGTTGATCGGCTCTTGGCAAAACAGACAGATCCTGCTGACGCTCCAGCAACGGTTGAAGAGCCTGCAGCTCCGGGGTGTCGAGTTCACCACGTCCCGCCCTATCCACTTCAGCGCGCAGGTGATGCGTAAGCAGATCGGAGAGGGCCATCTGGCCGCCAGCCCAGGCCGGCACGGTTCGGCTTTTTTTCGTGCTCACTTTCACGTAGGCCGTCATATCCCGTAGCCGTACGAACTCGAGTTGTCGGCCGGAGAAAAAGAACACATCTTTGGGCTTCAGCTGGCCGATGAAGGTTTCCTCCACGTGGCCGAGGACGGCGCCACGCACGAAGCGCACTGTGATCGCTGGCGCTGCCGTGATCGTGCCGATGTTGAGCCGATGCAATCTTGCGATCGCGGACTCTCGAATCCGAAACCGCTTCGACTCGTTATCCCATTCCAGCTTCCTGTAACGGGGGTAGGCCGCCAGACATTCGCCTCCGTCTTTCAAGAAGCGCAAACACCATTGCCATTGTTCATCGCTCAGCCCTTCGAAGGCGGCTGCAGTGCGGATCGTCTGGAGGGTGCTTTCAGGGTTGAATCCCGAACCGCAGGCGAGCCCGGTGAGGTGCTGCAGCAGCACATCCAACGGTGCAATGGGCGGTTTGCGTTGTTCCACCAGACCTTCCTGGAGTCCTCGCCGGACGGCACTCAGTTCCAGAAGTTCCAGGGCGTTGGTGGGCATGAACAGCACCTGGGACGTGCCACCGGGAAGATGGGCCGAGCGGCCGGCCCGTTGCAGCAGGCGCGCCAGATTCTTTGGGCTGCCGATCTGCACCACCTGCTCCACAGGCTGGAAGTCCACACCAAGATCCAGGGAGCTCGTGCAAACCACCCAGCGGATGTCTCCCGCTTTCACCGAGGCCTCGATCGCTTCCCGTTCACTGCGATCGATGGCGCTGTGGTGCAGTGCCAGGGCACCGTCCATTTCCGGACAGGCAAAACGCGGGCACTGAAACCATCGCTCCGACTGGTTGCGCGTGTTGGTGAACAACAGTGTGCTGATGCCTGGGTTCATCGCTCCAACGAGCTGTTCGTACATGCGCAGCCCCAGGTGACCCGCCCAGGGAAATCCATCGATGGAGTCCGGCAGCAGGCTGCGAATTTCAGTGACGCGCGCTGGCGCACCGGTGATGATCACCGGCTCGGTGTCCACGCCAAGGGCATGGCGCGCCGCCTGCTCGAGATTGCCGATCGTGGCGCTGATCGCCCAGGTTTGCAGCTGAGGACGTTGTTGCCGCAGCCAGCTGAGGCAGAGCTCTGTCTGACTGCCACGCTTGCTGCCCATCAATTCGTGCCATTCGTCGAGCACCACCGTGTCGAGCGACTCAAACAGGGCTTCGCCCTTGGGATTGCTCAGCAGCAGGGTCAGGGATTCCGGAGTCGTCACCAGGATCTGCGGCGGCGAGCGGAGTTGTTTGCTGCGTTCACTACTGGAGCTGTCGCCATTGCGGGTGCCGACCCGCAATGGCCATTGCATTGCCTGGATCGGCTCCTGGATCGCCAGGGTTAGATCACGGCTGAGGGCGCGCAGGGGGGTGAGGTACAACAGTCGAATTCCTTTCCGCCCGGGTTCATCAGCGAGCATTCGCGCGATCGGGCCCATCACGGCTGCGAGGGTCTTGCCCGAGCCTGTGGGCACCTGGATCAGACCACTGGCTCCCGCCAGGTAGGCCTGCCAGGTGTTTTGTTGGAATGGCAGCGGCGTCCAGCCTTTTTGATCGAACCAGGTCTGGATCGGCTCAAGTGAGATCCGCTCGATCGTCGTTGCTGTAGTTGATTGCTGATCCAGCGCTTGAGCCATCGTTGATGTCGTCAGGACAACAGTCTGGGAGCGGGTTTCCTGTCTGACGGTTTCCAAAGCACGCCGTTGCCAGTATGCGAGAAGTACAGACGTTGTTGTCGTGCCCACTCTCTCCTCCAATCTTGTATCCGATCTCAAGCACCACCTGTTTGATTCACCGGTCGACTTCCGGTCAGAGGTGATTTATTTCCTGATCGTTGATCGTTTTCATGATGGTCACGACGCTGCTGGTGATGTTGAAGGCTCAGAACAAGAGGATTCCAAGGGACTGTTTGATCGATCACGTCAGGACTGGGGAAAGTATTGGGGCGGCAACCTGCAGGGAGTTATTAACAAGATTGATTATCTTAAGGAGCTGGGAGTCACTGCACTTTGGTTGTCACCTTTGTTTGAGCAAGTGAGTGATCTCCAGTTCAGTCGCGCACCAATGCATGGTTACTGGACGCGTGATTTTAAACGAATCAATCCTCGATTTGTTAAAGTAGGGGAGTCAAATAGTATTGCTGAATCGCCAACGCTGAAGCGTTTGGTGGATGCATGCCATGCTGCTGGGATCAAAGTTGTTCTGGATATTGTCTGTAACCATAGTTCCCCTGAGATTAACGGAAGCAAGGGTGTTGTGCTTGATGATGGGGTGCTTTTGGCCGATTTCAACAATGATCAAAATGCTTTTTATTATCACGAGGGTGAGATCACCGACTGGGAAGATGAGTATCAGCTGATCCACCAGGAAATGATGGGTCTGGCGACGTTCAATGAGAAGAATATTGAATATCGAAAGTATATTAAGTCTGCAATTCAGAAGTGGTTGGATGCAGGTATTGATGCCTTGAGGGTGGATACACTCAAGCACATGCCGATTTGGTTTTGGCAGGAATTCACGACGGCGATGAAGGCTCACAAGCCTGGTTTGTTCATGTTTGGGGAATATGGATTCAGTAAGCCTTGGGAGCAGCGTTCGGTCGACTATGTAAATAATATCGGGATGTCTATTCTTGATTTTGGTTTATGTGATGGTATCCGTTTCTGCTTCTCAGGGCAGGAGCCCGGAGGTTTTCACCAGGTTGAGAGAGTGCTGTTTTACGACCGTGTTTATCACCGTGCCAATGAGCTGGTGACATTTATCGACAACCACGACATGCCGCGGTTCCTGTCGATTGTCCCTGACTCTCGCAAGCTCGATCTTGCCCTTGTGATGTTAATGACACTTCGAGGTGTTCCTTGTTTGTTCTATGGCACTGAGCAATATCTCAACAACAGTACCAGTGGAGGTCAGGATCCCTATAACCGACCGATGATGGATTCATGGGATACCAACAGTCACTCCTACAAGTTAGTGCAAGCTCTGCTCAAGCTTCGGAATCAAAATCAGGCTTTGGCCATGGGTGCTCATCACACCGCCTGGATCAATGACGATTTCTTTTTGTATACCAGAAACTTCCGCGATTCCGCCGTCATGGTGATGGTGAACAAGAGTGATCAAGACCATGTTGTTAACGCCGAAAATATTCAGATGCCAAATGGTGATTACACCTGTTTGATTACCGGTTATCCGGTCACGATCGCCGATGGGCGCTTGCAGGGTTACAGCGTTCATGGCAATTCGGCCATGGTGATCAGTGCTGAGGGGGTGCCTGTCCAGGCTCCTCTTGTTGCTGTTTTCCAGATCAATGGATTTGAAACCCAGCCTGGCCAGTCACTCGCCATCATTGGTGACTGTGATGAATTAGGTGATTGGGACCATGCCAAGGCCTATGGCATGGAGTACGTCAATGACAACACCTGGACTGCCACCGTTGGCTTTGATCGGCCTGAGGCGTCTGTGCTCAACTTCAAGTTCATTGTTCTTCAGGCCAATGGAGAACCGATCGTGGAATATCTGATCAATCGCAAGACGGTGCTTCCTCAGAATGGCCGGATCGCAATCAATTGTTTTTGGAATACACCCAACTGATCGATCTTCCCTGGCAGCCGTTGATTGGTTATCGCTGATCAATCAGATTCTGCGCCGCACTGAGGCAGTCAGCTTCCTCGACTGGTTTATCGCGTCTCCAACGCAGAATTCTTGGGAATCGAACAGCCAGACCTGATTTGTGGCGTTTGGAGGGATGAATGCCTTCGAAGCCGATTTCAAAAACCAGCTCCGCCTTCACCGACCTGGCCGGTCCAAAACGCTGCACCGTATTGCGCCGAATCCAGCGATCCAGCTCAAGGATCTCTGCGTCATTGAGGCCTGAATAGGCCTTCGCGAACGTCACCAGTTGAGGCTCCTCGGTTTCACTCCACAGCCCAAAGGTGTAATCGGTGAACAGATTGGCGCGACGGCCACTGCCCGCCTGGGCGTACAGCAGTACCGCATCCAGGGTCATCGGCTCCAGCTTGTGCTTCCACCAGTGGCCCCGTTTGCGACCGGGGAGGTAGGGGGACTCGACCCGTTTCAACATCAGTCCCTCGGCCCGCCGCAGGCGCGCGCTCTCTCGCTCCTGATCGAGATCTTGCCAGCTGCCCAGTGGCCAACATGGACTCGCCGACAACCGCCATTGCTCCGGGTGATCGATTTGCTTCAGCAGGATGTCGAGCTGTTGCCGACGTTGCTTCAGCGGTTCTGATCGAATGTCCCTGCCCTGGTCCTCCAGCAGGTCGTAGGCAATGAAGCGCATCGGGCATTCACGCCGCAATGTTGCTCCCACCTGCTTGCGCCCGAGACGTCGTTGCAGCACGTCAAATCCCAGAGGCGCATCGTCCTGTTCGGCCCAGCAGATGATTTCACCGTCGAGCACCGAGCCATCGGGCAGAGCTGCACCAACGTCCACCAGTTCCGGAAAGCTGTCGTTGACGAGTTCCTCCCCCCGACTCCACAGATAGACCCCAGTCCCGCGGTGGATCAGCTGACCACGGATGCCATCCCATTTCCATTCCAGCTGCCAATGTTCTGGGGGATCCTCACGGAGCCGATCCGGTTCCAGCGGACTGGCCAGAAAAAAGGGATAGGGCGTCCCTCTGTTGCGTTGTTCCTGTGCATCGGCGAGGGCGGTGAGACGATGAAATGCATCGGCGGACGGGTCAAAACCTCCCATCAATCGCTGCACGATCAGGCTTTCCTCCAGCTCGAAGGCCTGAGCCACGCTGCGGCTGATCAGTCCGGTGGACACACCGACGCGGAAGCCACCGGTGAGCAGCTTGTTGACGATGAAGTGCTGGTCCTCCGGCAGCCGTTGCCACAGCGCCAGAACCGCATCGGCCTGCTCCTCTCCCTGCAGACTGCTGATGTGGGGCAGAAGTGTGGTCATCCACCAGTGGAGTGGTTGGGTCGTGGCCGTTGTCGGCAGGTCGCACTTGATCGGTGCCAGGCGATCCCTGACCTCCGGCCAGAGCAGGCTGAGTGTTTCAGCGGAATCACCAACCTGGCCGTGACAGTCGGCGATCAACCACTCCGGCAGGCCGGTGCGTTCCTGCAACACCTCCCGCAGGCGGCGTCCCGTGATCAACCGTCGCCGTCGCTTGCCCAGCAGCAAGGTCAGGGCCCAGGCGGCATCTTCAGCTGGGACTGAGCTGAAATGCTCTGCGAGTGCGCTCACCTTGGCGTTGGTTCCCGTCAGCTGGTCCAGCCGGTCGAACAGGGCCTGAAAGGCTTGCATGCACCGTTGCCGAACGACGTCATCCTGACGAGGCGCGCCGTCCTTCCGTTGCCATGGGATACCTGCTCTCGAAGCTGCTGCCGCTCCTGGTTCTTCCCCTCGGCCTCAGCCTCGTCTGTTTGGCGTTGGCTCTGGTGTTCCGCTGGCGCTGGCCGCTGATGGTTGCTGTTGGGCTGCTCTGGGTGTTCAGTACCGGTGCGGTGTCCCAGCTGTTGTGGCGAGGGATCGAGGGCACTCAGATCCGCCGGAGCGCAGCCTCAGCGCCGCGAGCTGATGCCATCGTTGTTCTCAGTGGCGGACGCCATGCAGCGCCTGGCGATGCACGGATCATCGAATGGCACGATCCCGATCGCTTCCTTGCCGGTGTTGATCTTTTCAAGGTTGGCCGTGCCCCCCGCTTGTTGTTCACCGGCGGACAGAGTCCGTTTCATCCAGGCCTTCCACCCGAGGGGACGCTGTATCTCAAAGAAGCCAAAGGTCTGGGGATTCCGGAGTCCGCGATGGCCTCGACAGGTCCTGTTGTGAACACTGCCGAAGAAGCGGTCGCCGTTCGAACCTTGATGCCTCGACCACAGAACCGGGTGTTGCTGGTGACCAGCGCGTTTCACATGAGGCGCGCGCAGCGATTGTTTGAGCGTCAGGGCTTTGAGGTTGTGCCCTTCCCTGTGGATTTCAAAACCAGTGGTCCCTGGTCCGGAGGTGTCTGGCGGAATCCCATGCAGTGGGTTCCGCGCGCGGCCAGCCTTGAAGACAGCTCGGTGGCGTTGCGGGAGTATCTCGGTCGCCTCGTCTACCGCACCTGGTGATCGGCACCAGAGGATCTGTCCAGGCTGTCTGCGGTCAGTCGCTTTCACCCTCGAACAGGGTGTCCAGCGGCTCAGCATCGATGCCCTCCGTCTCACGGAGATAGCGCGCCAGAACGTCGCTCTGGCCGTGGGTGACGTACACCTTGTGTGCTCTGCTCTGCTTCACGGTGCGGATTAGGCCTGGCCAGTCGGCATGGTCACTCAGCACAAAACCGCGTTCGTATCCCCGTCGTCTGCGCGCTCCACGCACGGCCATCCAGCCTGAGGCGAAGGCGGTTTGGGGATGCTTGAAACGACGCATCCAACTCGATCGGTGCGCCGATGGAGGCGCCAGCACCAGGCGTCCAGCCAGAGACTCGTTGCGGGGAATCTCACTGACGGGACGACTCGGCGTCATCGCCACCTCGGCATCGCGGTAGTGGCGGGTGACTGTCTCAACGGCTCCATGGAGCAGGACTTCGTCGTCGACACCGATCGCCTTGAGTTCTGCCAGAAGGCGTTGGGCTTTGCCGAATGCGTAGCAGAACAGCAGTGAAGGTCGACTTTGATCTCCTTGCCACCAGTCACGGATCTGCCGAGCCACCTCAGCGCCGCTCTGCCATCGGTAGATCGGCATGCCGAAGGTGGCTTCTGTGATCAGCACATCGCAAGGCACCGGTTCGAAGGGCGCGCAGCTGGGATCGTCATCGCGTTTGTAGTCGCCGCTCACCACCCAGACCGTTCCCTCAGCTTCCAGACGGATCTGAGCGGAGCCGAGCACATGGCCGGCACTGTGGAACGACACCCTGCACTGATTCAGCCAGAACGTCTCCCCGTAGGAGACAGGATGCAGCGTGATGTCCTGACCGAGTCGCTGACGCAGGACGCCTTCGCTTGTTGCCACAGCCCAGTACTCACCGCAGCCAGGACGGGCATGGTCGGCATGGGCATGGGTGATGAGTGCCCGCGACACAGGACGCCATGGATCGACCCAGGCGTCGGCTGCCCTGCAGTACAACCCCTCAGCCGTGCGCTCGATCAAGTAAAGAACAATGGATGACCGTCAGTCTGTTGGGTTGAACGTGCTTCTGTTCAGAGCTTGTATCGGCAGGGATTGCTCGGGAAGGCCTGATTGAATTGCAAAACCTCCAGATTGAAGCCTTGCTTGAAATAACTCATCTTGACCGTATTTTGCTGATTGATCCATCTCTTGTAGTTGCCCAGAATCTGATTTCCTGCGGATTGGCTCAGATTTTGTTTGAGCGATTCGAAGCACATGTAATTGGCAACGCCAGCCCCATAGCCGATTGAAAAAACCTCAACCTTTTTCGAGGGGGTATTGATCAGAGTTTTGGGGATCGGCTGTACAACCTGAGCTGCAGCAACGTCGAAGAAAGGAAAAAGAGTGACCAGCAAAAGCCATCTCTTGAGATTGTCTGAGGTCATGAACTTTTTGCTATCGAACTAGCTGAATGTTATCAATTTTTATCCGATTTTGCATCTCTGCGCAATTATTTGCTTTCTGCTCGCTTGTGCTCTTCTAGCCTGTTCCCAGGAGAAATACGATGTTTAGGTTGTTGACGATTCATTGAGACAGTTTTGCCGGCTGATTCGTTTGTGCCTTCATGCTTGTTGTGATGCCTGTTTTGTCAGCAATGTCTTCGACGTTTCGATATCGTCGCTTTCATCACCCATCTCGATGATGTGAACCTCCTTGAGAGTGTTCAAATAGGTGAGGACGTGTTGTCTGATTTCCATCAGTTCTGCATAAACGCCCTTGGTTGTTGCGTTATGCCTTAACTCCTGATCAGGCTTGATGACTGACTCCAAGAACAGATCGAGTGCTAATTGATACCGAATGGCTGGTTGTGTCATGACGCATGTGCTTTTGATCCAACCTGCGTTATCTCTGATATTTCGGTGGTTCCATCGACTACATTTCGAATAGCTTCCGATCCATTTTTTGAGCCGTTCAGTAACAACCTCTTAATGTTGTTGATTTGTCGATGCTTACGCTAGCCTTTTTCCAGCTGTGATAAGCCAATGAAGATGGTTTCAGTCTTGAGTTCGTTGCTCCTTGCAGCTGGCACGGTTCATGCACAGGACAGAAATTGTTGGGCTTATGAGGGTGAATCAGACATCGGTCCTGTTTATATTCAAAAACTTGGTTGTGAAGGCTCCATATGCAGTGTCCTGATGCGTTTTGGAACCGATGAACCAGATCTTTGGCAGGTTAACTGCAAAACCTGGATGAGAACGTCATTCACTGGTGGATGGGAGAAAATCATCCCAAATTCAAATGCTGATTATCGGGCGAAAGATACTTGTAATTGATGTGCATTTTGATTGAGCTCCCCTTGCGGATCTTGAATTGATTTTAGCAAAAGGTATAATGTTCTTCATTAGAGGAATAGATGGCTGGAAGATAAATTTTTAATTGTTGCTTCTTTTCGCCATACGACCATAATTTCTTTAACTGTTAAGGGCTTGTGAAACGTCGTGACATTCTGTCGTCCACCGGTCTTGCAATCGGCGGGGTGATCGCAGGCAGTGTCTCAAGTCCGAATCCAGCTTCTGCTGAACGCAAATCTGACCCTGCTGGCACAGGCCGTGACATCGTTGACGTGATTGTTGTCGGCGCTGGTGTTTCAGGACTTACGGCGGCGCGCCGCTTAGCTCAAGACGGTCGCCAAGTTCTGGTGCTTGAGGCCCAAGAACGGATCGGCGGGCGCCTCCAGCGAGTCGAGGTCGGGCAAAAAGGGCGCGGGGCCCTTGGTGCCGCGCCCGGATGGGTTGATCTCGGAGGTCAGTGGGCGGGCTTCACCCAAACCAAGACAATTGACTACGCGCGCGAGCTGAAGATTCCCACCTTTCCGGTGCCGGTTGGTGGCAAGGACACGTTCCTCTATGACGGTCGCCTGAGTCGGCACAACCACGCTTGGCCATCGACTCCGTACAACGCCAAAGCGCTGAAGAGCGACTGGCCCGACCTAGACGTACCGAGAGAACAGCGTGATGACGTCGTTGCCACTTGGCAAAAGATCGAGGCCCTGGCGGCAACGATTGACCCCGCCGCGCCATGGACCCATCCAGAAGCGCGAGCTCTCGACACGATGACGATCACCACATGGCTGGAGCGCAATGCCCTCACGCCGATGGCAGCCTGGTGGGTAGATGTCGTTGCGCGCAACTGGGGCGGTAACGGCGCTTTTGAATCGGGCTCAGCGTCAATGCTGCATTTCGCCTGGGCGCAGCGCGTGTCGCCGCAGAGTCAAACTCCCGAAGCGTTGCTGTTCGACGGTGGGGCAGGGCAGTTCCCGTCGCGGCTTGCAGCAGCGTTGCCCCCTGAGGCGATTCGTACGAACGAGCCGGTGTTGTTCATCCAGCACACCAGCTCAGGTGTGACGGTGACCACGCCTAAGGGGACATACCGCGGTCGAGCCGTCATTGTCGCGATGCCGCCGCATCTCACTGGGCGTATTCATTACGACCCGCCGCTGCCGGCGGCGCGTGACCAGCTGACCCAGCGCTCCCCCATGGGGGCCATCATCAAGGCGCTTGTCGTTTACGACTCGCCCTGGTGGCGTGCAAGCAACCTCTCTGGCAACGCCATTGGAAATCTCGACGCCATTGAGCTGGTTGCCGATTCCACCAACCCACGGCCCGGAAGCCCTGGCGTGTTGGCCACCTTTTTGACCGGCGAGGCGGCGACGCGGTATGGCTCTGCTCCTGTGTCTGAGCGCCAAGCTGCCGTGCTGGCTGATCTGGCCACCCTCCTCGGGCCCGAGGCCCGTAGTGGCGTTCTCGAATATCACGAGGGCAACTGGCCTGCCAACCCCTGGGTCGGCGGGGCCTACTCAACCTTTTACACCCCCGGCACTTGGACCCAGTTCGGCAAGCATTTGCGCCAACCGGTGGGTCGCATTTTCTGGGCAGGAACCGAAGTCAGTACAGCGTGGCCTGGTTATATCCACGGTGCCTTGCAGGCGGGTGAGGAGTCTGCTGCCGCCGTCACAGCCGTTTTGTAGTCGTTCATTGCTGCGCCTGCTGTTGTTGTGCCTGCCACAGCTTGAAGGTGTCAGGGTCATTGGCTTGAAGCGCTGAGACGAGTTCATTCAGCAGGAACAGGGCAATACGGGTGTCGAAGGTCATGGGTCAAACGTGACTATCTGAAGTGTTCCCCGCTCTGCTCAGGTAATAAAAATCCCCGCCATCCGCTCGGAATCCGCCTTGTTCATCTGGCAGCCGAAAGTGGTGATCCAGTAACTGCCACGGTTAGAGGAAGCTGCTGGGGCTCCAGGCAGTGGTTTCGTTAACGGTGAAACTGTCATGGGATCAGTCTCGGACATTGGCCCGCCCAAGCTCATCGCTGCTCTAGAAGGCTGAGCTGTTGATTGGCGCGATCCACCTTGCGTGCCAGGTCGCGGTGGAGGGCCAAGATGATGTCGATCGCAACTTCCGGCTCCTCGTGCTGAAGCTGTTCGAAGGTGTCGCGGTGCAGCACAAGGCAGGTGCTGTCCTCATCCGCCACGAGGTCGGCGGTGCGGGGCAGGTTGTTGAGGAAGGCAATTTCACCGATGCATACACCTGAGCTGAACGTGGCGAAGCGGATCCGTTTGCTTGTTGTCGAACTCTCGATTCCTGCACTGATAAGGCCCGTCTCCACCAAAAAGAGTTCGGACCCTGCATCACCTTTGCGGCACAGCAGATCGTTGGTGCTGTAGTGGCGTCGCTCCAGCAGCGGCATCAAACGAGTCCTGTTTTGCTCGCCGAGGTCTGCCAACAGGGTGATGGAGTTTTGGGGGAGTCGTTCGGCAACCTGCGTGCAGTGCAATTGCTCCAGGAGGCGGTTCTCGACCGTTTCAAGTGCCCTATCGAGGCTTTCGAACCAGCCCGCGGCTTCGCTTTCCTCCGTTGGCCAGAAATTTTTGAGGTGTTCTCCTCGACATGCCAGACAACAAATTCCTTGCTTCTGCAGATTGCTGAGGGCATCGCGCAGCAATTGGACACTGACTTCCGGTAACGCCAACACCTGAGCCAGGTCGAGCACGACGAACGACTCATTCGTCGTGCTGCCTTCGAGGTGGGCCAGCAGTTCTTCCACGGCTGCAAAGTCAAGAACCCCTTGCACCTGCAGCACCTTGATCCGCTCGCCGTGTTCTTTCAGGAGATCGAAATCGACTTTGCTTCGCCAGCGGCGCGAGTAGCGCTTTTGGCCACTGGTGGAGGAACGAATGACCGTTCCAGCACGATTGGGCTGGTCAAAGAGGTGCAGCTCGAGTCGTTTCGACAGCTCCTCACAAACAGCGATGCCCCGGCAGGAGTTGCCGTAGGTATCCAGGGGCGGTGAGTACACAGCGATGCCAAGGCGCCCTGGCACGACGGCCATCACGCCACCGCCGACACCGCTCTTCGCAGGCATGCCCACGTTGTAGAGCCACTGGCCTGTGTAGTCGTACATGCCGCAGCTGCCCATCACCGCGAGGACATCGGTGTTGCACATGGCATCGAGCCCCACCACGTTCGTGATGGGATTTCGCCCTTGGCAGGCAAGAGTGGCCGCCATGACAGCAAGATCGCGGCAGCTCACAGACACGGCGCACTGTCGGAAATACAGCTCCAGCGCTTGCTCAGGTGAGGATGTGATCACATCAGAGTTGCGCAGCAGGTATCCGATCGCCCGGTTGCGGTGTCCGGTGTCCCGCTCGGAACGGAATACGTCTTCGTCAACAGAGAGGCGTTTGCGTGTGCCAGCCATATCGGAGAGGAAATCCAGCAAAAGCGATTCCGCTCGTTCGGGATCGTGGGCCCAGATCAGGGCAGTGGTGGCAATGGCGCCGGCGTTGATCATCGGGTTACGGGGAATTCCCGTGACCGGATGAAGGCTGATGGCGTTGAAGGCATCGCCAGAGGGCTCAACTCCCACCTTCGCGAGCATGTGATCTGAGGAGAGGAGCTTCAGGGCCAGCCCAAACGCGAATGGTTTGGAGATCGACTGAATCGTGAAGTCCTTCGCTGTATCCCCCACTTCGTAAAGGCGACCATCGGTGGTGGCGATGACAATGCCGAAATCGTCGGGATTGGCCTTGGCTAACTCAGGGATGTAGTCAGCTGGCCGACCTTCGCGAAGATCTCTAAAGCGTGCATAAACATCCTCCAAGATTTGCTGAATTGACGAGGAGTTCACCACGCGATTTCCCATGGATGTGGGGGAGACTGAAAAGGGGCTTGATTGATCTCACTGCTGAAACAGTGGCAGATCTGTCTCTTCTGTTACTGATTTGCTGGCTGCATGTTTCCCATGCCATCCGAGATGGCTGGCCAGACTTCACCAATGCCCTGGTATCGACCCGATCTGAACGATCACCCTGTGAAGGCAGCAGGCGAAGGTTGGCTGGTGAATGCTGATCAGCTCAAGGTTGTTCAGTTCAAACCCGATACTCCAACGGCTCATGCGCAGTGGGTGATCTTGCGGACGTTTCACTGGCGACCACCCGACCACCCGACCACCCAATCCCGCAGACGAGGCGGAGGATGCTGCGCCACAACACCATCGAAGCCTGGGAGACGATGCTCAAGATGGGCTGGGACGCTGTTCACCACCAGTGCGTTAGTCACCCCCCAGCATCAAGATCAAGAATGAACAACATCCTGTTCGTAATTACTTTCCTATCAATTGCTAATCATGCGATATCGATACCGCTTGTTCCGACACCATGCGCTTCATACGCAAGATCATTTCATGGCGTGGTGGATCAATTGAAAAGATTTAATGGAATGGCATTAACCTATCCAGGGCTAGAAGCAGAACGCAATCGATTGAGATTTTATCAACAAATGAAGAAAAGATTAGCGCCTTTAATATCTTGCCTTGCTGATCACAAGAGCGATATCTTAGAATATTACCAAGAAGTTAACGACATGACGGAAACTCAGATCGAGACGTTTCCTAGCAATTAGTTG